>Ga0326728_10000507_pt1:0-92500 | contig 151990 bp, 146 predicted proteins | sample MB3enrmetagenome_FD_207602 | JGI IMG/M metagenome (GOLD analysis project Ga0326728, IMG submission 207602) | Lab enriched peat soil microbial communities from McLean, Ithaca, NY, United States - MB31MN | ecosystem: Environmental > Terrestrial > Soil > Wetlands > Peat | place: USA: New... | reverse complement strand
TCGACAGCTGCTTTTGCAAACAAGACGCATTGTAGTCAATATGTTCTCGTGTTAGAATCTGACGCATTTCAGATTTCCCGCTAGGATCACCTATCAAGCCTGTTCCCCCGCCGATCAGGATAATCGAGCGATGTCCGCATTCCTGCATATGCATCAAAGCCATTATCGGGACAAGGCTTCCTATATGCAAGCTCGTCGCAGTCGGATCAAAGCCGATATAACAGGTAACGTGTTCATTCTGCAGCAGAGAGCGCAGTTCTGCCTCATCCGTAACCTGTTCAACAAATCCTCTTTCGGCAAAGACGTCGTAAACATTCTTCACTTTTCCTTCTCCACCGCTTTTTTTCAAGGGCTCGTATGGCTCCGCATATTATCGTTCCAGTACATCGACGTTAACTAAATTAACGCCCCGGATGACCGTCCATCCCGGTAGCCCTCTCACTCTCTCAGATGCACGGTCAATCTCTCAATTCCTGCAGCCTTACCGCTTTTTCCATCAACGTCAATAACGACACCCTGAAGCCGAACATCATCCTTGGCCACATCAAACTTATTTGGTATCTGCGTCAAAAACCTCTCAATCACAGCATCCTTCCTTATGCCAATGATCGAATTAAAAGGACCCGTCATCCCGGCATCTGTTATGTAGGCGGTACCGCCAGGCAGTATACTTTCATCGGCGGTCTGCACATGCGTATGCGTCCCGAGAACGGCACTGACACGACCATCAAGAAACCACCCCATAGCTTCTTTCTCCGAAGTCGCCTCCGCATGCATATCGATAATGATTGTCTTCGTATACTTTTTCATCTTTTCTATTTCTCTTTCGGCCACTCTGAAAGGACAGTCGATAGCCTTCATAAAGACCCGTCCCATAAGATTAATCACTCCGCAGGATATCCCCGACGAATCAGACCTGATGACACTTCCCCAGCCGGGCGAACCTTCAGGAAAATTGGCCGGTCTGAGAAGCGTTTCATAGTCTCCAATGAATTCACTAATTTCTCTTTTATCCCAGATATGATTCCCCGAAGTCAACACGTTGATGCGATTGCCATACAGCTCTTCAACAACGTCTCTTGTCACACCAAATCCTGCAGCCGCATTCTCACAATTTGCAATGACGAAATCAATCCTGTGCTGAAAAATTATTTCGGGCAGAAGGTCACGTACCGCGCGTCTTCCGGGTTTGCCTACTATGTCTCCAATGAACAATATCTTCATCGTTTTCTATCTTGCATAATCTGAAACCCGTGTTTCCCTGATGACAGTTACTTTTATCTGGCCCGGATAAGTCAAATCAGCTTCAATTTTCTTGATAATATCCTTGCAGAGCATGACGGCGTCGTCATCCGAAATCTTTTCATTTTCAACAAGTATGCGTATCTCTCTTCCTGCCTGTATGGCATAACATTTATCAACTCCGCTAAAGGAGTTTGCTATACTTTCCAGTTCTTCCAAGCGCTTGACATAGGTTTCGAGCATCTCTCTGCGTGCGCCTGGCCTCGCGGCCGACAGGCTATCAGCCGCCTGAATAAGTACACCCAAGAGCGTATTGGTTCGACCATCGTCATGGTGCGTCGCAATGGCCTGAACAATCCTGGCGGACTCACCGAATCGCTTTGCGTAATCGGCACCAATTGCCGCATGTGTACCTTCTACCTTATGATCCACTGCTTTTCCTATATCGTGGAGCAGCCCTGCCCTCTTGGCTTCTTTGACATTCATTTTCAACTCGGCAGCCATAATGCCCGTAAGGTGAGCCACTTCTACAGAATGCTGAAGAACGTTTTGAGAAAAGCTGGTCCTGAACTTGAGACTTCCTAAAAGATTCGTAATTTCAGGATGGAGGTCATGTACTCCTGCGTCAAAAGATGTGCGCTCGCCCGCCTCTCGAACAATAGCATCCACCTCCGTCTTAACCTTCTTCACTATATCTTCAATCCTGCCCGGATGGATCCTGCCATCTGTAATCAATCTCTCCAGAGACATTCTTGCCACTTCCCGCCTGATGGGATCAAAACTCGATAGGACAACGGCCTCCGGTGTATCATCAACGATTAAGTCTATGCCCGTTGCTGCTTCAATAGCTCTGATATTTCTGCCTTCCCTTCCAATAATTCTACCCTTCATTTCGTCGTTTGGAAGATTAACAACCGATACAGTGTTCTCAGCAACGAATTCGCTGGCATATCTTTGCACGGCATACGTAATGATCTCTCGTGCATTTTTATCAGCAGTCCGTTTGGCCTCCTCATCTATCTTTCTTATATTAACTGCTGCCTCCCGTTTCGCTTGGGATTCCATGGACTGCATGAGATAATTCTTTGCCTCGTCAGAGGAAATGCCTGCAATCTTCTCCAGCTTTTCTTTCTGTTCCTCAAGCAAACGGTTTAACCGTTCATGTTTATCATTTAGCTGCGATTCCCTGCTTATCAGGCCCTTCTCCCTGTTCTCAATATTCGTTTCCTTTTGAGACAGCGAGTCTAACCTTCTATCTATATTTTCTTCTTTGGACCGCAGCCTTCGTTCAAGATTGTCGAGTTCAAGTTTCCTTTCTTTTGAATCTTTTTCGAATTCCGTTTTTGTTTTGAGAAGATTTTCCTTAGCCTGCAGGAGGGCCTCTTTCTTGATGGTTTCCGCTTCCTTCTTTGCCTCGTCTATGATTCTGGCTGAGAGGTTTTCCGATGATTCCAGTTTCTTGTCGGAAAGCCGCTGTCTCAACGCATATCCCAACAAGATACCGAATGCTATAGAGCCAATTACAATAAACGCGATTAAAGTATTATCTATCAAAGCCTCTTCACCTCCCTAATCTATGATATGGAACAAAAATATCCAGGGCTTATCATGGATAAAATGTTCATTGCACGAATCTGTAACGCAAGGGCTTTCAACTTGTCTCAGTTGCCCTAGGACACTTAGACTAACTATTTATCCGAGGCATCGCCGCAAAATAAGCTCAAGTCTCATTGTGTATATCAATGGGGATATGATGGAAGGGATTGGGTTAACTGGATGGCTGAGGGTACAAATGTTGATGAAAACCCTAAATTATAAAATGAAACCCCCGCCAATGCCGTGTTAAACACCTTTTTGAACCTTCCGATAAGGTGGGTACCCTATTGTTGCTTTAGGCTTTCCACCCCCGTTTTTTACGGGATGCCGGCAGACATGCACACCGCTAACAAAGAAAGGCCCCCGGTTCCAAGGTGTTGGCTCAAAAAATGAATGTTAATCACGCACACTGCAGGGGATAATATCTTCTTGCTTCACCTTATCTCATCAATAAGATCAATCAATCTCTCGGATCTACTCTCTAATTGATTACAAATATCCTCTTTCATTCCCTTAAATTTAATATACTCATCTGCAATGTTCAACGCAGCCAGTATGGCAACATTTAAGGTGTTCGCGTTTGCGGATGTATTTCCTGCTTCTTTTATCTTGTCATTTACGTACTTTACGACACTTGCCACGTGTTCATCCCCTGAATCAGATAAAACTGACAACTGCTGCCCCAGTATATTGATATTAAAAGTCTTGTCCAAATACATGACCTCAATATTCATTGCTGCACATTGATATCCTGAAGCAAATCAAGTAGTGAGTCCACCTTTGTGCGTATCGAATCCCTTTCCTCGTTTAATCCCCTTATTTTATTGTTCGCCCCTTCTAACTCCAATCCTTTGCTCTTGAGAAGTTCTTCTAATTCATGATTCTTGCTTCTCAGTAAAGCATGTCCTTCGATAAGATTTTTAATCTTGTTTTCCAGTTCCTCAAATTTAACAAGTTCCACAATTCATCACATCTTTCATCCGGTTCGTAACCGCATTCCCCCACAACCGAACACCCTTAAAATAGGCTGTTAATTGTAAGAGAAGAAACTCCTGCAGATCAATGAACCTCTCGGTAATTTTTATCCAAAGAATTGACGTGGATTATGCCAATTCGACCCATAAATGTCAAGCGCTTATTTTATTCTTTCAGGGGCAGGGGAAAGCCTTCCCCAGTAGCATGGAAAAATCGGTGAACTGCATCCAAAATATCATTCTTATCATGTATCCTGCCTGCCACCTCCCTAAACAGAGAACCGCCCCTTATGCCTTTTGTATACCAGAGCAGGTGTTTTCGGAAATTCCTGAGACCAAGGCTTTCCCCCGAGTGATTGATTTCCATTTCCATATGCCGTTTTATGACCTTCTCCCTCTCAGCTGAAGAGGGCGGCAAGTTGCTCTTCCTCTCCTCAAGATGTCTTATGATTTCGCCGAATAACCAGGGATTGCCCAGCGCTGCCCTTCCCACCATGATGCCGTCACAACTGGTAGTTCTTATCATTCGGACTGCGTCTTCAGGACTTCTTATGTCGCCGCTTCCTATTACAGGGGCATGTAATTTTCTTTTCACTTCCTCAATAACGCTCCAATCTGCAGCACCGCTGTATCCCTGATCTGCAGAACGGGGATGGAGTGTCACTGCATCTACTCCGCAGTCCTGGGCTATACTGGCAATCTCAAGGGCCACCTTTTCACCGCGATGCCAGCCTGAACGAAGTTTTATCGTCAATGGCAATGAGGTCGCCTTCCGGATCGCTAGCAGGATAAGGCGCACTCGCTCAGGTTCCTTTAAAAGGGCGGCTCCGGCGCCTGTCTTTACGACCTTCCTTACGGGACAGCCCATGTTTATATCTATAAGATCCGCACCGCTATCGGCAGCCATTCGCACCGCTTCGCAAAGGACGCCCGGATCGGTCCCAAAGATCTGGACGCCCAAGGGCTTGTCATCAGGCGAGGATAGAAGGTATTGGTAGCTTCTCTTGGTCTTCCTGACAAGGCCATTGGCACTGATCATCTCTGTAAATGCTAAACCACACCCGAATTCTCTCGCGAGAGTCCGGAAAGGCAGATTCGTGACACCCGCCATGGGCGCCAGAAAAATATTATTTTTGAGGGTCAGATTTCCTATTTTCACTTGCGTATTGTCATACGTTCGGACGCCTTCTCGAGATCATCAGGCGTGTTTATACCCATAACTTCGATGGAGTTGGCAGTGATTAACGATCTGGTCTTCAGACCCTTCTTCCAGGCTATGCCAACTATATCCGTGAGATAGTATTCTTTCTGGATATTTTCATTGCCTATGTCGCCAACGGCTCCAAAGAGGAAATTGCTTTCGACACAATATATGCCCGTATTTATCTCTTTTATTTTCTTCTCAGCAGAAGACGCATCTTTTTCCTCCACGATCCGCGATACCTCACCTTTCTCCCCTTCTTTGATCACTCGTCCATAGCCGGAGGGATCATCCAATATCGTCGTCAGAACCGTTAGAATCGATTTTTCCAGGATATGGACTTCCAGGAGGGCTCTGATTGTCGAAGACGAAAGCATGGGAACGTCTCCGCACAATATCAATATGTTGCCGTCGTAACCGCGGAAAACATCTCTCGCCTGAAGAACTGCATGTCCCGTTCCCAGTTGCTCATGCTGTTCTACAAAGATCAAACCCTGATTCTTGTATGCCTCCCTAATGAGACCTGCCTGGTGACCTATGATGACCACGATTTCTTCCACGTTCACTGCCCTGGCAGCATCAACTGAATATGTCAGCATAGGCTTGCCGCAGAGTGGGTGCATGACCTTAGCTATGTCCGCCTTCATCCTTGTACCTTTGCCTGCGGCCAAAATGATGGCACTCACTTTTTGTCTTTCAACTCCGTTCATCCAAGAACCTTGCAGATCAATTAATTAAGTAAAGGCTAATGGTAACAAAATATGTTCCTTGCATTCGCAAAAGCGGCAAGACCTGCTTCATCCCCATTATTTCTTCCACAGGTTACGCGAAGGCGCGCCTCACATAAACGCTCCTTATGTATAAGGTGAGTTTGTCCATCGGCCTCCGGACAGTCGCACCTTGTGACTGTCCGCTTCACGCCTGGCCGTGACTACCCCTTATTAATCTTGACCCCTTATTATAAACCATCAAGGGCCGGTCTTATCCCCTCCGCTGACATCGGCGTCAACCGGCAGCTCAATTAAGATCTCCTTGATGGATCTTGCATCGGCATCTTCGATCACAAACAGGGCGCTGCCATATCTCAAAGTGTCTCGTCTCTTCGGTATCTTCTCCATCCTGTAAAGCAAGAATCCCCCTAGTGTTTCATAATCTCCGTCCGGAATGTCCAGTGGAAGCAATTGATTAATCTTCTCTATACTTATTTTGGCATTGACGAGATATTTCCCAGCCCCGATCTTCTTATACATCTTTTCTCCGCTTCCATATTCATCGTCAATCTCACCCACAATTTCCTCGAGAATGTCTTCTATAGTCACAATGCCCAGTGCACCACCATATTCATCGACAACGATGGCCATCCTTTCACCTCTGATCAGTAATTCAACGAGGAGTTCTTTGGCGAGTTTTGTCTCCGGAATATAATAGACCACCGGTTTAAGATAGGATTCGATCGTCTCGTTCCGACCAGAAAGAGCAGGATGACTTGAAGCCCGTTCGTGTAGAGCCTCCAAGAGGTCGAAATAGTGAAGTATACCGATGATATTGAATATCTGATCGCGATAGACAGGGATCCGAAGATATTTTTTTTCAGCCGCAAGTTGAACAGCCTCTCTGAGAGTGGCTGTTACCGGCAGGCACGTCATTGCCGATAGAGGCACCATAATTTTATCGGCGGTTATTTCGGAAAAATCGATGATGTTTCTGATCATTTCCCTTTCCGTGCCCGGAATGTCGCTTTCTTCCGATCTGTACCTCAGGATGTATTTCAGACCGTCCTTTGTAATATAGGAAGCGGAGACAATATCTTTTCCTCCCGTTGAAATGCGGATAGCAACTTGCGATATCGTAGAGATGATAATCACTATGGGAAACAGTAACCATGACGATACCCATATGAACCATGACAGTCTTATGGCAATGAATTCCGCATGCTGCTGGAAAATACTCTTGGGAACGATCTCCCCCATGATGAGAATTGTAGGAATCATGACAGCAACAGCCAGCATCGAACCTTTGGCCAAACCGAATGCTGATATGAACAGAGCCGTAGCTATGGAGGTGCTCGTGACCACACATAGCCCTGTCCCGCTTAATGTTGTCGAAAGGAACCAGTGCGGTCTCTCGAGAAGCCTTAGTGCAATCTTGGCAGAATGGGAACCCGTGTTGGCCTTCTGCTTTATCCTATTGACGTCCGAGGCGACAAAGGCGAGTTCACCGCCAGAGAACAGCATCTCAAGGCATATACAGGAAAGAATCAACAGGAAGGACAACAGACTATGCGTCATCGCTTTTCTCCCACTTTTCAATCCTTATATTCAAAATCCTCGCCTTGCCCATTTTTTCCACCCTAAAAACGTAATCACCAAAGCGAACCTCTTCCCCTTTTGCAGGCAATTTCCCGAAAAGATGGAAGACAAAGCCGCCGACGGTGTCAAAATCTTCCTCCGGGATCGAAATGTTGATAAGATTGTTCAAGTCTGCCGCGGGCATCTTTCCCGATACCAGCAATGTTCTCTCATCGATTCGCTGCCAGAGGTTATTCCTTAATCCATAGTCATCGTAAATATCCTCAAAAAGGCTCTCGAGGATATCCTCAATTGTTACCATGCCAGAGACGCCTCCATACTCGTCGACAATGATGGCAATTTGAATCCTTCTTGTCTGAAATTCCCTAAGGAGGCTTGCGGCACTTCTTGCCTCAGGCACAAACCAAGGTTTTTTCAATAATCTATTTATCATATGAAGGCCGCTGCCTTCTCCAGAGATTCCGCCGATGAGGTCCCTTGCAAACAGGACCCCCAGAATGTCATCCCGATCACTGCCGTAAATAGGTATCCTTGTATGCCGTGTTCTGATAATTTCTGCTTCCATCTCTGCCGTGCTAAGAGATATGGGAAGACAAAACATCTCGACGCGGGGAATCATGATCTCAGAAACCGGCTTGTCGGCCAAGTCAAAAACCTTGTGTATGAGATCCCTCTGTGCTTCTTCCAGTCCCCCTTCCTTCTGATACACATCAATGAGGACCTTAAATTCATCTTCTGTAAGAGTCTTTTTCCCCGGTGCGGTTTCATCCGAGAAAAGGGATACAAAAAACCAGGATATTCTTTCCAGTGCCCATACGACAGGGCGTTCGATTCTCGAGATGATCACTAAAAGAGGCGAGACAAGCACTGAAAAAGTCATGGGACGAATAACGGCAAAAGTTTTTGGTATCGCCTCTGCAAAAATAAGCAACACTGGGGTCGTAACAGCAACTGCTAACCACTGACCGTCTACTCCAACATAATGTATGCAAAGGGAAGCTACCAAGACGGATATGGTGATATTGACTGATTCATTACTTACGAGGATTGTAATGAGTAGCCTTCTCGGATGTTCCAAAAGCCTGTTTACATGCGACAGAAACTGGGAGCGTTCTTCCTTCATTTTGTGAAGGTGGAGGGGAGTCAGCGAAAAAAGCGCCGCCTCTGAACAGGAAAAAAATCCCGACATGAGAAAAAGAATTGCAAGCAATGCAAATTTGAATGTAATGAGATATTCCAATTTTATAGAAAAATATTCCTCAGTATTGAAGTATTGGTCATGAGCATGCACATTTATATTGATTATTTTAGCAAATTTTTTTCATGAAGGACAGACTATTAATCTCAACGTGCGATCAGTTTTGTTTGACGTGGATGATTTTTTCCGATATTTTGGGACACAAAAGGACGGTAGTTTCAAAATTTGCGTCACGTGATATGCATGCTAATACAGTTTGCCGCAAGGAATTTGTGTGAGGAGAAATGCCATGATTAATGTACTTTTGATCGGAAACGGTGCCCGTGAACATGCTATAGCCGAAGCGGTCATGAGATCCAAGTATCGGCTAAGACTATTTTCATTTATGAAAGCCAACAACCCAGGCATCGCATCGATCTCGGAAAAAATATCCATTGGAAGCTACAGTGACCTGCCGGCCGTTAGCGCCTTTGCAAGAGATGCCTCTGCAGATTTTGCAATTGTCGGTCCGGAGGACCCTCTGAACAGCGGAGTTGTTGATGCCTTGAAGAAAATTGGCATTCCGGCGGTCGGTCCCACCAAAAGCTTGGCCCGTCTTGAGACTTCAAAATCTTTCACAAGAAATTTGCTCCGAAAATACGACATACCCGGTAATCCAAAATTTAAAATATTCACAGGCATAGGAGGAATTAAAGAATTTTTAGCCGAACTTGACGGTATTGTTGTCAAGCCGGACGGCCTGACCGGAGGCAAAGGAGTCATGGTTCAGGGAGATCACTTTCAGACAGGGGAAGAGGCACTCGCATACTGCAAGCAGGTTCTTGCCGAGCATCAAAGTGTCACTATTGACGAAAGATTGGAGGGTGAGGAATTCTCCCTGCAGTGCCTCTGCGATGGAAAGACAGTTTGCGCAACCCCTCCCGTTCAGGATCACAAACGGCGGTTCGTCGGCGATAAAGGCCCAAATACGGGGGGAATGGGATCATATTCTTGTGAAGATCACTCCCTTCCTTTCATGGATAAGAAGGACGTCGCGGAAGGTCTGGCAATTACCCAAAAGGTGGCAGAGGCAATTTATAAAGAAACAGGGGAGTATTACAAAGGCGTGATGTATGGTGGATTCATAATAACAAGATCTGGCATCAAGCTCCTCGAATACAATGCCCGCTTCGGTGACCCCGAGGCCATGAATATATTTCCCATCCTGAAAACTGACTTCGTCGATGTCTGCAAAGCAATCATCGAAGGAACCCTCGACAGAATAAGCATCGAATTCGAGAAAAAGGCAACAGTATGCAAGTATGTTGTCCCCTTGGGTTACGGTCTTCCAAAGGACCATCCGCATGCTCAATCTACTTCGGCAAGAATCGAAGTGGGCGATGTGGGATCAGCGCGCCTCTACTACGCTTCCGTTGACAAAAGGGAAGACGGACTTTACATGAGCACATCCCGCGCAATTGGCGTTGTCGGCATAGCAGACAGTCTCCACAAGGCGGAACAGATAGCCGAAGAGGCTGCTTCCCAAGTCAAGGGACCTGTAGATCACAGACCCGATATTGGTACGGAAACGCTCATTGAAAAAAGAATGCGCCACATGCAACAAGTAAGGAGGTAAAGTGGTCCATAAGTATCACGAGGATGCCAGACCATGAAAAAAATATGAATACTATTAAAAGGGCGCTGATAAGCGTCACGGACAAGGGGGGTCTTGTCGAGTTTGCACGGGGACTCAAGAACTTTAAGATAATAATCGTGTCGACAGGAGGAACGGCGGCGCAGTTGCGGATGAGCGGCATAGATGTAATCGATGTATCCGATTATACCGGGTTCCCGGAAATGATGGATGGTAGATTGAAGACATTGCATCCAAAGATACATGGCGGCCTTCTGGCATTGCGCGACAATGAGGCCCACATGAAAGCTGCAGCGGAGCACCATATCGACATGATCGACATGGTTGTCGTCAACCTCTACAGGTTCGAAGATACCGTAGCAAAAAAGGACTGTACACTTGATCACGCTATCGAAAACATCGACATTGGCGGCCCGACCATGCTGCGGGCAGCAGCGAAGAATTATCGCCATGTAAGCGTAATCACCGATCCCGCTGATTACTCCGCCATCTTGGAGGAAATGAAAAATACGGGAGGGAAAATTTCAAAGGATACAAACTTTGCTCTTGCTGCCAAGGTCTTTCGACTGACGGCCAGATATGACGGTGCAATTGCCAACTACCTAAGCAGCATCAGCAAGGATGAGTCCCCCAAAACATTCCCTGAAATTTTTACCGTTCAGTTTGTCAAAGCCCAAGATCTCCGCTATGGCGAGAATCCGCATCAGCACGCCGCTTTTTACAGGGAAACAGAGCAATCTCCTTCTGCCATAGCCGGTGCGCATCAGCTCCAAGGAAAAGAATTGTCGTACAACAATATTATGGACAGTGATGCCGCGTGGCAAATGGTTTCTGCTTTTGAATTACCGGCGACGGTCATTGTCAAGCATGCCAACCCCTGCGGCGCAGCCACCTCAGGCGGTGATATCGCCAAAGCTTTCAGGAAGGCCATGGAAACGGACCCAGTTTCCGCCTATGGGGGCATTGTGGCTGTAAACCGAACCATAGACAAGAAAGCTGCCGATGATATGGCCAAGATTTTCCTTGAAGTCATTATTGCACCAAGATTTGACGAGGATGCGAGGGCTATATTCGGTGCAAAAAAGAACGTAAGGCTCCTAGAAATTCCCCAGGTAGGAACCCGCCCTGCTGGCTACGACTTGCGGAGGGTCGTAGGAGGCCTTCTCGTTCAGGAAAGGGATATTGATGATTTTGATATCAGGAAAGTGCATGTAGTTACAAAGAGGCCTCCCACGGAGGAAGAATACCAGGCCTTAGACTTCGCATGGAGGGTTGTGAAATACGTCAAATCAAACGCCATTGTATATACCACAAAAGACCAATTGGTCGGTGTGGGTGCGGGACAGATGAGCCGTGTGGACTCTGTGAGAATCGCCACCATGAAAGCCAATCTGCCGACAAAAGGCTGTGTAATGGCCTCAGATGCTTTCTTCCCATTCAGGGACGGCGTCGACATGGCAGCAGGGGCAGGCATCACAGCCATAATCCAACCCGGCGGCTCTGTCAGAGATGCGGAAGTTATTAAGGCGGCCGATGAGCATAACATGGCCATGATTTTCACCGAGACGAGGCACTTCCGACATTGACAGTGACTGTCCGGAATCTTGCATCTGAGTTCTTATCTATTATTTTGTGACATGGAAATTTAGTATCTACTTGGGATTTGCGTATTGTCACTTTGACGACATCACAAGATGGGGGAGTAATTGATATGAAAGAAAAGAAGGTACCCATAGTCAGCGTGGTTATGGGAAGTGAATCCGACCTTCCGGTTATGGGAGAGACTATCAGGCTCTTAAAGGATTTCGCAGTGCCTCACGAGGTTTTCTTGACTTCCGCCCACCGGTCGCCGGAAAGGACATCGTCATTCGCCAAGAAGGCATCTCAAAGAGGCATCAGGGTTATCGTCGTGGGTGCCGGAGCGGCGGCGCATCTCGCCGGCGTTATTGCCTCCCAGTCCATCCTCCCGGTCATCGGCGTGCCGATTGACGCAACGCCACTCGGCGGAATGGATGCATTGCTATCCACAGCACAGATGCCCGGAGGCATACCTGTTGCGGCAATGTCCATCGGCAAGGCAGGCGCAAAAAATGCAGCCCTGTTCGCTGTCAGAATCCTGGCCCTGAAAGATAAGAATCTGAAAATAAAACTGGATGCCTTTATAGAACGTATGGCGGAAGATGTGGAGAAGAAGCAGGAAAGCCTGATATGCGACAAGTCCTGAAAATCGATCGCCAAAAGCCTGATGAATCCGTAATTGCAGAAGCGTCATCGATTCTAGGGGCAGGCGGAGTCCTGGCCTATCCTACGGAGACCTTCTACGGGCTCGGCGCGGACGGACAAATCGAAGATGCAATCAAGAAGATTTTCGTGATCAAGGGAAGGAGCTTTAAGAATCCTATCTCTATAATCATCGGCAATGCCAAAGATGTGGGAAGCCTTACGGAAGAAATACCGAGGTTCGCATTCTATCTTATGGAAACGTTCTGGCCGGGGGCATTGACTATCATATTCAAAGCCTCCTCGGATGTATCCCCACTTCTTACGGCGGGCACGGGAAAGATCGGCATCCGCCTCTCCAGCCACCCCGTAGCAACCGCTCTGGCCAATAAACTCGGTCACCCGATAACAGCGACAAGCGCGAATCTTTCCGGTAAGCATGAATGTACATCGGCCGATGAAGTTATCCAAGGCATTGGAGACCAAATAGACGCGGTCATGGACGGCGGAAAAACCATGGGCGGATCAGGATCTACAATCGTAGATGTAACCACTGACCCTCCGGTGATCGTGCGAGAGGGTATCATTCCAAAGAATAAATTAGCCTATTTCGCATTTTCATAGTCCTGTAGAACAACCTGCCAGATTCTCTTACCATCTATGATGATCGGTCGCTTACACCAGCTGAGATCGCGCCATAAAAACATATATGAAATGGACGGGAAATAAGGCAAGCGATTGTCTGAAAAAAAATCCGAAATGCACTTTGTAATAGCATCACGGCAGGAGGCGCTCTGCGCCTACAGGCGTGGCAAATGTTTTTACAACGCCCGCCGGTTCACGCGTAAATACTATCATGAAGGGGATCCGGCCTTGGGGCACAATCCGGTCATTGGACACGTCACTCCCCTGAGGATTGGATAGCTCCTTCTGGATTTGATCCTCAGTCATGGTCGCTAGTTCATCCGCGTTCAGTAGATTGCCGCAATACGATTCCCTGACTCCTAGTACAACAGTGTAGGCATCGGTAACCTCTCCCTTAACCTTGATCCTTGTCATAGGAAATGATGAACGGTTGATTGCAGTACCCTCTAATACACGAATTGTCCCCATGGTTAAGTTATTCACTAGTCGCTGTCTCACATCTACAATATCGACTTGCGCCGGACCCACTTCCTCACTTTTCTTAGACATGCCGAATATTTTTTCAAAAGACGTTTGCCAATCTGTCTCAGCGAAGAAGGTAAAATAAACACCCCCCATGAGGAGCACTATTAATAAATAGAGCACTTGTCTTCCATGGGACGCTACCGGCTTCATACCGGCCTTTTCTTCACTGATCTTATCCTGGCCCGGTCTATTATACTGTGCATTGTCCGCCTCGACAGGCTTATATTTGCCCACGTCTCCAACTTCCTTTTCTATATCCCCGACGGTCATAGTATCCGGCTGATTCATATCTTCCTTCTGATCCAACATAATCTGCCCTTGCGTCGCTCTCTTGTAATCAGATGCAGGTTCTTTCATATCTTCTGTACCCATTCCTTTTTCTCTATCGTCCAATGAAACCGTTCCCGCCTCATTCGGATTATCCAGAAAGAAGACATTCTTGCATTGGTTACACCTGACCCATACACCCTCCCCCTCCACCAGTGTCCCATCAAACCTGAATTTCGTTTGACAATTCTTGCATTGAACGACCATATGCCCTCCAATTAGTCGGAAAGATTTCTGCCTTGAGCAATTCCATCTTGAAGAATGGCCTGTTCATGAGTTTTCCCCCATGACACATACATCCGGTAAGAAGCGATACATTTCGTTGGAATCAAGACCATATCCAACGACAAACCGGTCCGGAATGTTGAAACCGACATACTCCGCTTCAAGCGGCACCTTTCTTCTGTCTTTTTTGTCGAGGAACACGCAGATTTTTAAAGATCGCGGATCTCTTTTCTTAAGCCTCTCAACCAGAAAAGAGAGAGTCAGACCGGTATCCAAGATATCTTCCACAACGAGGACGTCCCTTCCCTGTACCGATGTTTCAATATCTTTAGAGATGGTGATATTGCCTGTGCTCATGCTTCCTGCACCATAACTTGCCAGTCGGACAAAATCGACTTGGCATGGTATACGCAGATGACGTATCAGATCCGCCATGAATACAAAAGCACCCTTGAGAATACCGATGAGGATCAACTCTTTCCCTTCGTAATCACGGGAGATGACATCAGCCAATTCCCGAACCCTCTTGCCAATGTCCGCTTTGGCAATAAGAATCTCTTTTTTCACTTCACTCATACGGTCCCCCCATACCAACCGGTACAGGATAACGCATCTTTTGCAGATGCCAATTGTTCGTGAGCGGCAATTATAGTTACTGCAAATAGGCGCGAGCAAATTCATCAATGTTCGCTTCTATCAACTTTTCCCCTTCCTTTAATTCCTGCATATTCTGAAACTCTGAAGAAAGGCTGAGAAATATACTGTTGAATGGGGATCCCTGGCATCCAAGGGCATTGTAGTCGATACAGTTTATCATATACTCTGAGCCGTCGAAATAATACTTGCCGAAACGATTGGTGGCAGACGATCTGAAAGGCCAGGAAATCTTGAAGGAAAAAAATTTGAGGATGACCTCTCTAAGATTATTCTCTTTCAATCTGCTTGGTGACGGCGTTTCACACACCCTCTGGCTGATCAGGCGAAAATATGATTTGACCAGATCGATATCGGTAACACATAGGCCGTAAAGGTACCAGTCGTTCACAATATTTGTCAGGGTGACCTTCTCTTCTCTCGATAGATAATGATAGCTTGGGCACAGATGCCCCTCACATAACTCCCTGCCATAAAAGGAGACTTCCCTCATATCCTGTCCGCCATTCTGGCAGGGATGGAGAAGACACCCTACTTTTTTCTCCGCCTCATCGAGGAAACCTAGATATTCACAGCAGTGGATAACCTCGTAGATCTTCCTCGTGTCTTCCGACATTCTAACCGTCCGTGAAAAGCCAGACAAGTCTGCCTCACACCTCACCATTTCCCGGAAGTAACTCGTTCTTCCTCTTAATAATCTGGACAGGAAATCTTTGGTGCTGTCAGCATAATTATAGAGTCCGCAACAGGCACCGCAGGATTTGCTTGCGTCCGGCTGGCAAAGGTGGATGAATGTATCATCTTTCATGCAGCAATAACAGTTTTCGAACCGTAGTTAAAATCCTACGCTCCCCATGAAGCCACAGCATCACGGCAAGAACAATCCTCTTTCATAAAGCAGAGTTTAAGAGACACATTTTTGCCCCTTTATATGAGGAATATATTTGCAGGTCAAGTATAAAGATGATAAAAAAAGTCTCATATGGTACTGATAGAAAAAATACCTATGATAAATGGTCTAATGGCCGAAGTTTGGGATAAATCGGTTTCTATTGCAGCCGATACGACGAAGGTTGCGCTCTTAATCAGGATTCGCCTTGAGCTTCAGCCATCCTATTTTACTAACCCTGATCACTATGAGAAGGTGAGAAAAATTATGGGCACGGAAATTTTCTTTATATACAAGGAAGAGCGGGCCTTCGTGAGGGATAGAGAGAAAAATGCCGTTTTCCAAGAGCTGCTGGACAATTTCAAGAAGAATTCTCTACCATATCTTTCCCGACCCTCATTTCCTGAAAGTTTCTCTCTCTCCAAATACCGGGATATCGAGAAAAACAGCCACAAATACAGTTCCTTCCTCAAGGACGACCCATCGTAACCAGCCGTTGGAAAAAGCCCGGCTAGCGCAAAACATTATTTGAGGAGAAGACTCGACTCTATGGTTTTGTGATAACTTGCAACCTCAATTAAAAAAGAGAACGGCCTCGCCCAATAAATTATGTTGACAAATGGTATTTTTTTTCGATAAAGTGCAATCCAAATTCTTTAATGAAGGTTTGATTGCATGTATGCGGTAATAAGAACAGGCGGAAAGCAGCATAAAGTCTCACAGGGAGATGTGATTTCTATCGAAAAAATAGATGGCTCTAAAGGGGAAACCGTTGTTTTTGATGAAGTGTTGATGGTATCCAGTGGCGAAAATGTCAAAGTGGGTACGCCATTCCTCAAGGGTGCACGGGTGGAGGGCGAGATTATCGACCAGACGAAGGCAGGCAAGATCAATGTTTTTAAAATGAAAAGACGAAAGGGCTTCAAGAAAAAAACGGGGCATCGTCAGAAATTGACAAGAATGAAGATTAAGGAAATTTCCATTTAGCGGGGGTATCATGGCACATAAGAAAGGACAGGGAAGTTCTCGGAACGGGAGGGACAGCAATGCCCAGAGGCGTGGAATAAAGGCGTTTGGCGGACAGAAGATTAACGCCGGTACCATTATAGTCCGTCAGGTCGGGACAAAAATCCATCCAGGCAATAACGTCGCTCTGGGCAAGGACTACACCATCTTTTCCAAGATTGACGGCATTGTGATGTATGAAAGGCTGGACAAGAAAAGAAAAAAAGTAAGCGTTTATGCTTCATAGCCAGCTTTCAAATAAAGAGGAGGCTTTTAGGAAAATGGACGAGCGCGAAACCGGCGTTGTTAAATGGTTTAACGACAAGAAGGGGTATGGTTTTATCTCTCGGGAATCGGGAGAGGATGTTTTTGTTCACTACACATCAATTGACGGGGAGGGTTTTCGCAGTTTGGCAGAAGGAGAACGTGTTGAGTTTACGGTAAAGCAAGATAATAAGGGGCAGGCAGCCGTGAATGTCCGCAAATTATAAGACGGACTCTACGGGCCATGAGTGAGAATGGCCGGGAATTTTATTTAAAGTATGTAAGTTCCTTTGAGGCACTTGTTCAAGTGCCTCTTTTTTTTAAAGATCATCTACGATGAAATTCATTGACGAAGCAAAAGTCTATGTGAAGGCAGGCGACGGAGGTCGGGGTTGTGTTAGTTTCCGGAGGGAAAAGTTCATTCCCCGGGGCGGACCCGACGGCGGAAACGGTGGTAAAGGCGGCGATATAATCATACGCGCTTCAGGGAGCCACAGGACACTGCTTGATTTAAAGTATAAACAGCACCACAGTGCTAAACACGGCGGACATGGAAAAGGTGCTGATAGAACGGGCCCTAACTCTCCTGACGTAGAAATAATTGTCCCCGTAGGCACATTGGTCAAAGACGCGGAAACAGGAGAAATCATAGCAGATCTGGCCGTTGCTGGAGAGACCTCCGTCGTGGCAAAGGGGGGCGCAGGCGGCAAGGGAAACGCATGGTTTGCCACATCAACAAATCAGGCGCCACGTTATGCCCAAGACGGCATAAAAGGCGAAGAACGCTGGATAACTCTCGAACTGAAGCTTCTGGCCGATGTAGGTATCATTGGCCTGCCCAATGTCGGAAAATCGACATTTATTTCTAAGGTTTCTGCGGCAAAACCTAAAATAGCCGATTATCCTTTCACAACACTGGTGCCTCATTTGGGTGTCGTAAAGTATGGAAACTTGAAAACCTTTATAATAGCCGACATCCCCGGTTTAATCAAAGGTGCCCACGCGGGAATGGGAATGGGAACCAAGTTTCTCCGTCACATTGAGAGGACCTCTGTCCTTCTTCACATGCTCGACATATCTCATGAATCGCACAGCGATGCCTGGCAGGATTTTGAGACTGTAAACCGCGAACTTACTCTTTTCAGCCCGTCTCTGGGAGAAAAGCCGCAGGTTGTTGCCATAAATAAAATCGATCTTCCCATAACTCGGGATAGGTTCAAAAAAGAATTTGACATATTTAAGAGAAACGGCATAAAGGTATTAGCATTTTCCGCCATTACCGGGGAAGGAATTGACAGTGTGATTAGTGAAATAACAAGAAAACTGCATAATAATGAGGTAACCTAAGGAGTTATGAACCGGAAAGAAGTCCTTGCCAATGTTAAGCGTGTACTCATCAAAATCGGCAGTGCCGTATTAACAGGCGAGGACGGACTTGATCTGCAAATTATCGAGCAGCTTGTTGACGAGATGGCGTACCTCAGAAAAACGGGGCACCAGATCGTAATTGTCACCTCAGGCGCCATTGCATCCGGTAAACACAGAATGGGCATAACGGGCAAGCTGAAGAGTATGCCCCAGAAGCAAGCCGCTGCCGCTATCGGGCAGAGTCGGCTTATGCGGGTCTATTCCAATTCCTTCGGAAAATACGGTATTTTTGTAGCCCAGATACTCCTCACTATGAGTGACCTGACGGACAGAAAGAGATACTTGAATGTCCGCAATACACTATCCACTCTTATCGACTGGGAAGTCGTTCCCATTATCAACGAGAACGATTCGGTCGCCGTTGACGAAATAAAATTCGGGGATAATGATCACCTCGCAGCCATGATAACGAATATTATGGATGCCCAGCTTCTCATCAATTTGACTAGTACGGAAGGCCTGTACGACCAGAACCCTGCAATATCTACAAAAGCAAAACTTATCTCACTGGTAAAAGAGTTTACTGAAGAGATACAATCGGCGGCAACAGATGATACAACATCTATTGGGTTGGGCGGCATGAAAAGCAAGGTGATTGCTGCGAAGGCGGTAACCTCGTCTGGACTGCCCTGTATTATAGCCCCAGGCAAGAGGCAGGGCGTACTGCATGATATATTTGCCGGCAAAGACATAGGAACTCTTTTCTTGCCCGCGAACGATCGCCTGCGCAGCAGAAAGCATTGGATAGCTTTTACCCTTAAGTCACGCGGCAAATTAATTCTCGATGACGGGGCAAGGGATGCCCTGATCAAGGAAGGAAAAAGCCTGCTGCCATCAGGCGTTACCAACATTGAAGGCGATTTCTCTGCAGGTGACCCGGTTACCTGCGTGGATATGAGAGGAGAAACTCTTGCAAAGGGGCTGGTTAACTACAGCTCCTCTGAAGTAAGAAAAATCATGGGACTGAAAACAACCAAGATCGAACAGGTCTTAGGTTACAAGGATTACGACGAGATTATCCACCGTGATAACCTCGTTGTAACGAGAGAAGCACGAAAGCCCCCAACTCACATTTGATGCCTTCATAGACGTTCAGCAGAGGAATTTATCCGGGACCCTTCCCAGTGCATCAAATGTGACGCCCTCCATGTCGAGGAGATCTTGTTTCATCTTCAATCCTCCCCCGAAACCGCCCAGAGAACCGTCGGAGCGAATCACGCGGTGACACGGTATTATGAGAGGATAGGGATTCATCGCCAGTGCATTCCCCACCGCTCGAGCGCCTCTTGAAGCCCTGCTTTTTTCTGCAATCCGCCTATAGGTGCTGACCCTTCCCCGTGGAATCCGCATCACCTGACTTAGTACCCTTCTCTGAAATTCCCCGCACACCAACATATCCAGAATTTTTTCGGAAAACGGAACATCCCTTCCTGCTGCCAAACCCTGAATGCTTCTTATCACCTGCTCCATCATTCTGTGAGATTGCCGGACCGCTTCCGGAAAAGAGCGCCGGATAAGGTCATCAATCCGCACATCTTGAGCGGGAAGAAATATCCTCACGACGGTTGCACTGCCGCCTTTGCTTCTCCAGGCGATTCCCAAGTTGCCAAGCGCTGTGGCCGTCGAAGTATAATACATGGACTCCATAATTATCAAAACCCCCTTATCTTCATGCCATGTGCCCCATAATTATTTTCACACCGATGCCCATAAGCAGGAGACCACCCAGCGCTCCCACTCTTTTGCCAAAAATCACCCCCAGTTTCTCTCCGAATAATATGCCGCACATAGTCATGATGAAAGCAACTGTGCCGACAATAATGCTGGGATAGAATACAGGTATCTGCAAGAAGGCGAAACTCAAGCCGACGGCGAGAGCATCGATACTCGTAGCCACAGACAGTATTATCACCGAGAGCCCTTTTGTTGGATCAGTAGTGTTGACCTTTGCTCTGCTATCGCATGACTCCATAATCATTTTTCCACCCACGAGAAAAAGAAGCCCAAAAGCAATCCAGTGACCGTACCCTGAAATGATATTCGCTACCGATACCCCGGCAAACCAACCCGCCACAGGCATAAGAAACTGGAATAGTCCGAAGCAAGAGGAAAGCCGAAAAACAGCTCCCCATGAGAATTCCCTGAGGCCCGCTCCCACACCGATAGCCACGGAGAAAGCATCCATTCCCAAGCCTATGGCAATAATCAGGATGACCGGGAAACTCATCAATCACTCGCTCCTCCCTGCCCCCTGCCCGTTAAGAAAGGCATGTATTTTTGCGGCAGTCTTTCTGCCAATGCCCTGGACCTCTTGCAGTTCTTGAATAGACGCATCTCTGATCCTGCCGACATCACCTAAGAGTCTAAGCAATGCCTTTTTCTTCGCCGTGCTGATGCCCGTAATCTCATCCAGCAGAGAGTGGAAATCCCCTCTCCCCTTCAACTGCCGGTAATAGGTAACAGCAAATCTGTGCGCCTCATCTCTCACCTTCTGAAGCAAGAAAAGCGCTTCGGGCCATTTTGAAACATGCAGAGGGTCCTTCTTTCCTACGATGAAAACTCGATCCTCGCTTCCATCGGTATACCTCTGTCTTGTCTCCTTCGCCAGAGCGACAACATCAACGCCTTCTATATTTAAATCTTTCAGGACAGCAACAGCTACGCCCAATTGTCCCTTTCCTCCATCCACAAGAATAAGATCAGGAAGATTGACTTTTCCCCGATACCTCCTATTTAGGACCTCATACATCATGGCGTAATCATCGGCCCCATGAACGGTCTTGATCCTGAAGCGCCTGTATCCTGACTTCCATGCTTTACCTTCAACGAAAGTGACCATTGATCCCACTGCGTACTTGCCGCCAATATTGGAAATGTCGAAGCACTCTATCCGCCGTGGTATATTTTTCAACACGAGCCCTGTAACAAGTAAACTGAGTATTTCTTCCGCAGGGATTCCATATTTTTCCATTTCGAATATGCTTCTCGCGTTGTTTGCCGCTATCTTGAGCAGTTTCATCCCATGGCCTCTTTTCGGCGCTGTTACAGATACCTTCTTCCCTTTCTTTTCCGAAAGCCATTCCGCCGTGACTGGGCGATCCTCTATATTGAAAGGAATAATTATTTCATCCGGAATATAAGCACCACCATCATAGTATTGTTTCAAGAGAGACGACAGTATTTCTGAAGAATCGCTTCCAATCCTAAGCAGGGGAAATTGCTTCTTTCCGATAATCTTTCCTTTTCTTACATACAGTATGCATATTTGTGTCAGGTTGCCTTTGCGATGCAGACCAAATACATCGCGATCCATTAAGAATCCGGAGACTACCGTCTGTTTCTCCAGAGTTTCCTCAATGGCGGCAATCGTGTCTCTCAGAACCGCCGCCTCTTCAAAGCGCAAGTGTTCGGAGGCAGTGTCCATGCGGGCACAAAGATCGGCTGTCAGCTTTTTCCCTCGGCCTTCCATAAATGCGATGCTATCATTTACCAATCGCTCATAAGATGCTCTGTCGATGAGTCCGGCACAGGGAGCGAGACATCTCTTGATCTGATATTCAATGCAGGGTCTTTTCCTGGACATCACTTCCTGATCTCTGCATGTCCGGAGACGAAATATGGACTGAATAAAACGGAGAGTCTCTTTTGCCGCAGCACTGGACGGGTATGGTCCGAAATATCTAGCTCCGTCTTTTCTCGGGCGTCTGACGAGTTCGAAGCGCGGGAAGACGGCGGCCGGATCCATCCGTATATTGAAGTAAGTCTTGTCATCCCTGAAGTTGACGTTATAGCGAGGCCTGTGCTCCTTAATCAGGTTGTTCTCCAGGATAAGGGCCTCCTTTTCCGTATCTGTTAATATGAATTCGACATCACGGACCTTCGCGATAAGGAAGGAAACCATGGACCGACCGTCCGTCCTGCCGAAATAGGTCCTGATGCGGCTTCTCAAATTGCCGGCCTTACCAACATAGATGACTTTGCCATCATTGTCTTTCATGAGGTAGACGCCCGGCGATGCGGGTGCATTCTTTAACCTGACAATTAATTGATCAGTCATTTAATCTCGCCTCATTGACAGTTACAGAATGTCTTGACAAGAAACACATCTTTGAGTGCAGGCTTTGCATAATTACTTTCCTTGCATGTCTACAATGATGAAATGCAGAGAAAGCCCCCATATAGTAACAGTCAATACAACAGATACCGGAATATCATATGAGGTTAACACAGCCATGGCTGGAATAGGAGTTATTGAAAAATGTTCTCTGCACAGGTCACTGTGTCGCACCGGTGACACGTTCTCTCTTAATGGGCAGGTCATATGGTATTTCATCGGCATGATAAATGTCATTGCGGAATTGCAGTACCCCGTCACGGTCCACCCACACAGTCCCATAGAAAATGTGGACGTTCACGGGTTCGGGAAGCATCACGACTTGTCGTTTCCCTTTCTTGATTTCCGCCAATATTTTCTTTTGTATCCATGTTTCCTTGTTTCTTAGGAGATAGGTTGCCAGTTCAACAGGCCTTTCCACGCGTATGCACCCGTGACTGAGATCCCTGCGGGCCCTCCCAAAGAGGTGACGCGCAGGTGTATCATGAAGGTATATTTCGCACTCGTTGGGGAAAATGAATTTTATCCGCCCCAAGGGATTTAATGCACCGGGCTCCTGACGGAATTTATAGTCGAGGTTACTCGCCCTGACACGGGACCAGCTTATCAGCCACGGATCAATCTCCTTTGCATTGTCCCTCCAATCCTTAAATACTTTTATGTTTTTTTTCGCGAGGTAACCAGGATCTTTCTTTATTTGAGGCAATATCTCTTTGGCCGCGATACTGTCTGGTACCCTCCAGAACGGGTTCAACTCCAGGTATGTCATCTTTGCGCTCAGGACGCAGCTCCGCTGCTCATCTTTCCCCGCTATGATACGCATTATCATCACAGGCTGTTCATCTTCAATTACCTCCAACGAGAAGTCAGCGATATTTACGAAAATATAATTCCGTCCCATATCATCAGAAAGCCAGCGCAGGCGATCCATGTTCAGGGCAATCTGGCGTATCCGCGTTTCAACGGGGACGTTTATATCTTTCAATGTCGATTTGCCGACTCTCCCATCATCTTTCAAACCATGTCTTTTTTGAAACTTTCTCACCGCAAACTCCAGATCGCGGTCAAAGATGTGGGGCTTTCCCCGTACCGTCGAAGCGAGGTCGCCCGAGATAATAAGCCTCTGCCTCAGTATCGCCACCCGATTGCCTAGAGATCCCCTTTGCAACTTGGGTCCGCCGGGAACTTGAGGCCATCCTCCACTTTCGGCAAGGGCCTGATACTTCATCAATTTTTCTTTCAACCTGGCGTATCTCGGATAAGGCGGCGCCAGATCCACGAGCGTCTTCTGCATCTCCTTCGATTTAAGCGCTTCGTTAAGCACTGCCACCAGATCAACAGATTTCCCGTTCACAACCCAATCTGGGTAAATGTTTTGGCGATCTACGCGTCCATCAACGACGTGAGACGCATAAAGGAAAAAAGCTTGGGTCAATAGCAAATCAAGGCCGGCAAGTTTTTCCACATCATACGGTTCTAACCCAATTTGACTTGCATATAAATCTGGTAGCACTTCTTCTATTTTATTGAGATGATAATCTTGTGGATTTAATCCTTCGCGATAAGCAGACCTGATCACTTCAAGAAAATCCTCCACATCCAGAGAGAGACCATAATCATCGCTCCAGGCCGGCCGAAATCCACGCTCCTCATAGAATTGAAAGAGAAGTGGTGAAACGGACGACAATACCTCAGGATATGTGACTTTCGTTGACGGTTCCCTCCCCCCGATACTAATACCAATACGACTGCACACCTGATCCGACAGGGTCTCAGCGTATGAGATATCTGAAAGCGCGAGGAGAGCAAATATAGTCAGCAATGTTATTGCGAAGGTGGTTTTTTTCATAAACACAAAATCAAACCTCTTCTCTCATTTCCAATAATATACTCGTCAGCTCTTTAATTCTATCGCGGAGCCCCGCGGCCTCTTCAAATTTAAGATTTCTTGCGGCCTCTCTCATTTTCTCTTTCAATTTCGCGATCATGATGGGCAGCTCTTCTTCGGAAGCAATGACTTCGCTTTCTTTCAATGTAACAGGCACGGTAATATAATCCGCTTCATAGATGGAAGCAAGTATATCATTGATACCTTTCTTGATGGACTCGGGAGTGATGTTGTTTTCTTCGTTATAGCGTATCTGGATTTTCCTCCGCCTTCTCGTTTCATTAAGACAAGCTTTGATCGATTCAGTTATATGATCGGCATACATTATCACCTGTCCCGATAAATTTCTTGCCGCTCTTCCGCTCGTCTGCATCAGGGACCGCTCAGAGCGGAGAAACCCCTCTTTGTCTGCATCGAGAATAGCAACCAGAGATACCTCCGGTATATCAAGGCCCTCCCTTAGGAGATTAACCCCGACCAGTACATCAAATTCCCCCAGACGCAGGTCTCGGATAATGCTTACCCGCTCGAGTGTGTGAATATCTGAATGAAGATACTTCACCTTGACCCCCAAAGTCTGGTAGTAGGCCGCGAGATTTTCCGCCATCCTCTTGGTAAGCGTAGTCACCAAAACACGCTCACCTTTTCTTACCCTTTCACGAATCTCGGAAAGAAGATCGTCTACCTGGTGGCTCATGGGCTTCACAATTATTTCCGGATCCGCGAGCCCTGTAGGCCGTATGATTTGCTCAACAACTCGTTCCCTGGCCTTCTTGAGTTCATACATAGCAGGCGTCGCCGATACATATATCCTTTGATTCCTGAAACCCTCGTATTCTACGAACATCAACGGCCGGTTATCCAAGGCGGAAGGAAGGCGGAAGCCATAATTGACCAGGGTCTCTTTGCGCGCTCTATCACCCCGGTACATCCCGATCAGCTGGGGGATGGTGGCATGACTCTCATCAATGATGACAAGTGCATTTTCCGGCAGATACTCCATGAGGGTGGGAGGTGGTTCTCCCTGCCTTCTGCCCGTGAGATGACGGGAATAATTCTCGATGCCCTGGCAGTAGCCCATCTCCTCCATCATCTCGATATCAAACTTTGTGCGCTGTTCAAGCCTCTGCGCCTCAAGGAGTTTATTCTGTGAGCGGAGTTCCCCGAGCCGCTCCTCCAGTTCTTGCCTGATAGCGGCTATGGCCCTTTTCATATTGTCTCTCGTTGTCACGTAGTGACTGCCGGGATAGACGGACATCTTCTGCACGGAATTTAGTTTCCTTCCCCGGAGGGGATCCACAATGGAAATGGCCTCGATAACGTCTCCAAAGAACTCGACCCGGATCGCCTCTTCTTCTTCATATGGCGGAAATATTTCTACTACATCCCCGCGCGCCCGGAAGGTTCCGCGATGAAAATCGATGTCATTGCGCTCATACTGAATCTCGACGAGCCTTCTTAACATCTCATCCCGAGGAAGTTCCATCCCCTCTTCCAGGGAGAGCAACATGCCATGATAGGTTTCAGGGGACCCGAGACCGTAAATGCAGGAAACGCTGGCAACAATGATGACATCGCTGCGTTCTAAAAGGGAATGGGTCGCAGAATGACGCAGCTTATCGATTTCCTCATTGATCGACGTATCTTTTTCGATGTATGTGTCCGTGCTTGGTATATAGGCTTCAGGCTGATAATAGTCGTAGTAGCTCACAAAGTATTCCACGGCATTATCAGGAAACAGTATCTTGAATTCACCGTAGAGCTGCGCCGCCAGCGTTTTATTGTGTACAATCACCAGGGCAGGCCTCTGAACCGCATGAATGACATTGGCGACGGTAAATGTTTTGCCCGAACCCGTAACACCGAGCAACACCTGATGTCGAGCCCCTTTCTTAACACCATCGACAAGCTTCGAGATGGCCTTTATCTGGTCACCTTTCGGCTCAAATTCGGTAACGATCCGGAACTGATTCAATAAAACACCACTTCCTCAATATATTTCTGCAAAAAATTGCGTCGCCATAATAGGCAGACTTTCTCCATTCCTGCAACAGAGAAATGGCGGCTTTTATGCATACGTCACCGCCGGAACATCCATGTGACCTTAGATGTAGGAAATGCAGTCATTCCATAAACAAAACCGCAGAAATGATGACACATATACTATGCGTGTTACCGGTAAAACCCTTAAACTTAGATGAATATAAATTAGTGAAGGTGAGAATATTCCCCAGTTATGCAAAAAAAGCCCTTAAAGGAACCGCCGATGTTGGGAAGAGCTCTGCCTTCTTAGGCGTGTCACGCATGCCTATCATTTGATTTAGTGCGGCAATTTTTTGCCATACCTTCATCAAAAAAATATGATTTTTTTCCCATGCCTCATGCTGGCCAATGATATGTGTATGAAATTATTTGTAATTATTTTGAAGTATCAGTGGCATGCTTCCTGCTTGCCTTTCTAATAAGCATAGGTCACGCGTATTCGTTATGGCCGGCACGACAAAATAATTTAATTCTTAAGAAAGGACGGGGGCGAATTTGAACATGGAATTTGAAAGGTACGACATCGAAGTTCCCGCCAGAATTGAGTTCATATCAGCAAACGAGGCGCGGAGTTTTTTTCTTCGGACTGCAAGCATCTCGGCAAGAGAAGTGTTTTTCCATACGGATGAACCTCTTCCTGAGAATTTGCAGGTAAGCCTGGATCTTATTCTCAATTTCATAAGACCGGGAAAATCGGGCAGAACAATTCTCATAAATGTTACGGGAACAGTTGCAAAATCCGACCTATCTGGTATGACTATCGCTTTAAACGAGGACTACCATATAACAAATCTGCGGGCGCCAGCCGCATTTGAAAGCACCCCATTGGCTGCTGACAGGGTGTATTGACTTACCGGCTCGGAAAACCCGACTGGATGACTTCGATCATCTGTTATAAGAAGGCGGCCCGGCCTGAAGAAATAAATGGAAGCATAGGCGGAAATATACACTTTCATCTCAAGTTTGTTGTCAATTGCCTTTGAGTTCCAATGACATAGGTACGAACATTCAGGTGGCGCAATGGGAAATAGGATTCTTGTTGTCGACGACAATCACGATGTTGTTAATATTGTGGAATTTTGGCTTAAGGCGAATGATTACGAGGTATATACGGCGTATTCCGGAGAGGAAGGACTGGAAAAGTCTAAATTATTGAAACCTGATGCTGTCATACTGGATATAGTGATGCCCGATATAGACGGTTCCAGCGTAGCGGCAGAAATGAAAGAAGACCCGTGCACCGATCATATCCCCATCATTTTCCTCACGGGCGCCGTTAAGTCAAGTGAGCTCCCCAAGAATAATATTGTCGGCGGTCAATATTTTCTCGCTAAGCCTTTCAAAGGCACCGATCTGCTCAAGATGCTGCGTCTGGTAATTTTCGGCAGTACAAAATACGAAAACAACTTCACATAACCAAAAGAGTAGTAGACTTTTTCCCTTTGCACAAAGTTTGACCGATAAGCTCATCTGCACTAGTTGTAACAGTTCAGAAATTCTCTTTCCTTTTACTCAGATATTCACTAACATTCATCCAATATTGACTGGCTTTGGTATTGCCGCCCTTATGTTTCTGAACCGCCGGTAAAAGATGTCTCCTAGAACGCAGAAAGTTCATCCTTCACATGCTCTTGCGTTGCGATATCTTCCTTCGAAGCAGGAAGATATATATGAAAAGTTGTTCCGACACCTATTTCAGATTCTACTGTTATCAAACCATTGTGGTTCTTGATGATGGAATAAGATATGGCAAGCCCGAGTCCTGTCCCCTTTTTAGACCCCATTTCTTTTGTCGTGAAGAAGGGATCAAATATTCTTGAGATATTCTCCCCAGGTATACCGGTGCCGCAATCGGACAGCGTCACCTTTGCGTACTTTCCCTCATTTAAGGGAAGCTCGTCTGTCGCATCGATATCAACATTTTCCGCGGTAATCGTAAGTGTGCCCCCATCAGGCATTGCTTCCGTGGCGTTACTGACCATGCTGTGAATCACCTGTTTTATCTGACCTTCATCGACATCAACAGGGGTTAAGTCAGATTCTATATAAAGGTGGGCAGTCACATTGGAACCGCCGAGAAAGAACAGTACTGTGTTCTTTATAAACTCTCCTATGTACATCGTCCTTTTTACGGGCGCCCCGCCCTGAGCAAAGGTGATCAACTGCTTTGTTATATCGCTCGCACGAATTGATACTTTCTCCGCCGTGTCCAAGAATTTGTGAATCTTATCACCGGGGTCAGAGTGCATTTTAGCAAGAGTGATGCTGCCCAAAATAGCCTGTAATAGGTTGTTGAAATCGTGAGCTATGCCGCCGGCAAGAGTGCCCACGGATTCCAGTTTTTTTGCTTTTAGAATTTCCTCTTCCATTTTCTTGCGCTCGGTAATGTTCTCTATCAAACCGTCATACCGAAGCAATTGACCATTTTCGCCACGATAAGGAACCATCGTATTGCGCACCCAGACAACCACACCATCATGGCGCACCAACCGGTGCTCAATGGGCAAAACATCATTACCGGCCATAATCCTGCTAACCGCATTTTCCACGAGTGTCCGATCCTCAGGGTGTATCATTAAATACCAGAGATTCGGGTCATTTTCATAATCTTGCTGATCATAGCCGGTAACCGCCATGCAACCTGCGCTATGCCTTGTATTGACAACCCGTCCTGCTCTTACTTCAACAGAATAAGTATAAGGGGTGACAGCATCTACCATCCGTCGGTATCGAATTTCACTTTCAGATAATATCTCATCTGCGAGTTTGTGTTCAACCTCCAGTCTTTCTAATTCTGCGACCCGCTGACTTAACTCAAACAATTCTTCAAGAAGCTGATATTTTGTTTTGTTCTCTTTTTTCATGTCCAACTCTCGAACTCTATTATATTAACATTAAAGCGAAATATCAATAATTATCCATCCCACACATCCAATTTAACCTTGACAAACAAATCCGGTTATGGTTAATGAAGCACCTTAACATTTTTCAGCGGGGTCAAGTGAATGAAAAAGAACCTGACAAATTTCAGCAACACGAAGAGGAAAAGAACCCACGGGTTTCTAGTTAGAATGTCCACGCGGGGTGGAAGATTGGTTCTGAGTCGCAGACGAGCTAAGGGCAGAAAGAGGTTGGCCGTTTAACACCTGAAAAAGCGGTCTATGGAAAAACAATCCTTTGGCAAGCACGTAAGAATTAGCAAAAGAAGAGATTATTTGACCGTCTATCAGCAGGGGGTGCGCAGCCATTCGGAACATTTCACCATCATCGTATGCAAGAATGAAATGGGCATTAGCAGACTGGGAATAACGGTCAGTAAAAAGGTGGGGAGCGCCGTAGAGAGAAACAGGATTAGACGTCTCGTAAGAGAGTTTTTCAGATTAAACAGATCAAGACTTTCTATTCCACAAGACATCGTGATAATGGCAAAAAGAAATATAACAACATTGGCATATCAAGATGTATGCGCGGAGTTAGAAAGCCATTTAATCAAGAAATCAGATGCATGAGATAACGTTTGCGCAGATTCTGGGAAAAATTCTTATTTTATTTGTCCGATTATACCAGATGTGCATTTCTCCTCTTTTTACCCCATGTTGCCGTTTTTACCCATCTTGTTCCGAGTATGCCATAGATGCAATCCGGCGATACGGCCCGGTCAGAGGAATGTCCATTGCCCTGATCCGGTTGTTCCGGTGCCATCCTCTTCACCCCGGCGGTTACGATCCAGTTAAATAAACCAAAACTAAAGTACGGAGGTATTGAATGGACAAGAAGGCCTTTCTTGCCATAATCCTGTCAGTGGCAGTCATACTTATCTGGCAGGCATTTTTTGTCAAAAAACCGCCCCAGCGACAGCCAGAACCCACTAGGCAAGAGACGGTAGTTAAAGAAAAGCCTGCCGGTAAAATGGCTACCCCGGAACAGATGGCGCCGGTTAAGACCGGAACCATTCTGTCAAAGCCGGTCATGGGAACCGTAAAGGATATCCCTGTGGAGACTTCTCTTTATAGAGCTGTTTTCTCCACCAAAGGCGGCAGCCTTCAATCTTACAAACTGAAGAATTACCGCAGCACCCTCGACAGGTACTCGGAACCTATTGAACTCGTCCACATTATGGACGGCATGCCGAACCCTCTCACGATAACTTTTCCCGAATCAAGTATTGCTGTACACCCTGAAAGTGTATTCACATCGGATACAGTATCAATCGATATGACACAACGCCCTGAGAGCCAAATACTCACCTTCACACAGATATACGCCAATGAGATAAAGGAAGAAAAGATATTCACCTTCTATCCTGATAAATATGCCTTTGATTTAGAAGTGAGGATACATAACATGTCGAGAGCGGCTCTCAGTGAAAGTGCGCTTCTTTCCTGGAGTCAGTACGTCGATCCCAACTCTCGATCAGAGAGTTACGGGCACGATGGACCCATTTCTTTCATTGCCAATAGCATAGACCGTTACGAAGTCAAAAAAATTGAACTAGGGAAATTAGTCGGCCCTGATATTGCGTGGGCGGGATTTGAAAGCAAATATTTTATTGCCGCGATGGTGCCTCAAAACCCAACACTGACCAGTCTTTCTCTTTCAGTTGATCCCCGGAACATGGTTTCTGTGAACCTGAAAAGCACTCCGACCATTATTCCACCCGGACAGGTCACGTCGTTCGGCTACTCTTTATACCTCGGACCCAAGGAGAATGACATCCTCAAGGCTCAGGGGGTCGGCCTAGAGAATGCTATAGATTTCGGCTCATGGATGAAGTGGCTCGCCATGCCGCTCTTAATCTCCGTCAAATTTCTCAATAGCTATGTTCACAACTACGGCATCGCCATTATCATCCTAACCATACTGATAAAGATTATCTTCTGGCCCTTGGGCAACAAGAGCTACAAGTCCATGAAGGAGATGCAGAAACTGCAACCGAAGATAGCTGAACTTCGTGAGAAGTACAAAAGCGACAAGGCAAAACTGAGCCAGGAAACAATGGCCTTGTACAAGACGCACAAGGTAAACCCCTTGGGGGGATGTCTGCCCATGGTCATTCAAATACCCGTATTCTTTGGGCTCTACAAGGCTCTCATGTATTCGATTGAGCTCCGCCATGCCCCTTTTTGCTGGTGGATACAGGATCTGTCGGCAAAGGACCCCTACTACATTACGCCGATCATCATGGGTGCAACCATGCTCATTCAGCAAAAAATGACCCCTTCCATGGGAGATCCTATGCAGCAAAAAATTATGATGTTCATGCCGGTGGTTTTCACATTTCTATTTGTAAATTTTCCATCGGGTCTGGTTATTTACTGGCTCTTTCAAAACATACTGAGTATCGGGCAGCAATACTACATTAATAAGCGTAGATAGTGAGTTGAGGTAGTTACTATGAATTCTGTAGAGATCGAAGGGAAGACAATAGACGAGGCCATTGAGAAGGCCTGCAGCGAATTCAACGTTCCGAGAGAAAAACTTAACATAGAGATCATTTCAGATGGCGCGACGGGATTCCTCGGCCTCGGCTCTAAAAAGGCAAAAATTAAAGCAAGTATCATGTCCATTGACATGGCCATAGATACGCCGGCTGCACAATCCAGAAAAGGTGCTCAAAAAAACCCATCTGTTGCTTCAGATTCGATAGAAACGGCAAGGCCCGAAGATTCTGCAGAAAGCCCCGCAATGAGAGCAAAAAAAATCTTGCAGGGCATCTTGCAGAGAATGGACCTCGATTGCGCATTAACCGTTGAAGAAACTGCTGAAACTATTCTGCTGAATATCAAGGGTGATGGTAGTGGCTTGCTTATAGGCAAGAGAGGGCAGAACTTAGATGCCATACAGTACATTGTGAAAAAGTCAGTAAGCAAGAATACAAATAACCGAAAAATGATTGTTGTGGATACGGAATCCTACAGAAAAAAACGGGAAGAGTCACTCATTGCCCTTGCAGGAAGGCTGGCAGAAAAAGTGAAAAAATCAAAAAAGGCGTTGACCGTCGGACACATGAACGCCCATGATCGCCGCATTATCCATCTTGCTTTGCAAAACGACGAGTCATTGATCACGAAAAGCCGGGGCGAAGGGGAATTCAGGAAAATAGTTATTATGCCGGCCAAGAAGAGTTAGGTTTGGCGGCCTGCCCTGCTATATGCCCGTAATTTTAATTTTGCCTATTCATCCTTTCCTACGCGAGCTCAGGGCAAGCTATGCTGCGCACCCTTGTATATCTCACGCTTTAGGCGAATGTTAAGTGGAGCTTGTAAGAGGACACAGCTTGTGACTTCGTCTTTGTCATCGCCCCTTTCTTCATTTAGTATTTGGCTTTCGCGAGGTTATTGGACTTGGAAGACACGATAGCGGCCATAGCCACACCTCCGGGTACGGGAGCGATCGGCATTATACGCATCAGCGGCCCCAGATCCAGAGATATTGCCTCCCTCATTTTTAGACCATCAAACAAGACCGACGGCTTCAACAGCCATCGACTATATCACGGCGACATTATTTCACCTGACACGGGCAAAGTCATTGATGAAGTTCTCATTTCCTTCATGATGAAACCTCACTCTTATACGGGAGAGGACATTCTCGAGATCAACTGCCATGGCAGCGCTTTTATTCTTCAGTGCGTGCTTTCAGAAGTCATCAAAGCAGGTGCACGTCTCGCGAAACCTGGAGAATTTACTAAACGCGCCTTCCTCAACGACCGAATTGATCTTTCGCAGGCGGAGGCAGTTGCAGACACGATCATGGCACAAACTGATAGGGCACTTGACCTCGCCGTTTCCTGCCTCAAAGGTGACTTCGCCGGCAAAATTGAAACTCTCCGCAGAGCAATCATTGATATCCTCGCCATGCTTGAGACATCCATCGATTTCTCGGACGAAGATGTAGAGGTCAGTAATTTTCTAACTGCCGCCAAAGATATCGCAGTCATTGTCGACGAACTCAGTAGACTTGCCCTGACATACGGAGAGGGGAAAATATACAGGGATGGCATCAATGCCGTTATTGCGGGAAGGCCGAACGTGGGAAAGTCGAGCCTCTTAAACAGGTTTCTTGGTGAAAAAAGAGCAATTGTGACAGCCATCCCGGGAACAACAAGGGATTTCATTGAGGAGACCATCTCAATCAAAGGGGTGCCTGTGAAACTCACGGATACGGCAGGACTGAGAGAACCGCGGGATATCGTCGAAAAAGAAGGTGTCAATCTCGTATGGGAAAAACTTTCACAGGCGGATGTGGTGATAGTCGTTGTCGATGGCAGCGAACGGTTAACAAGAGAGGACATCGAGATCATCGAGTGGTGCAAGGCAAAGAAATTCTTCCTGGTCATCAACAAGGCCGATCTTCCTCATGTCCTTGATGGAAAGGAATTAACAGCTCTAACCCCAGATGTCATGCCGCCCATCTGGATTTCAGCAAAACACGGCGACGGCATACCAGCACTTAAAGATGCAATCCACAGTCTCGTTCTAAATGGCTCAGACTATGGCCACACCCTTACCATCGTTTCCAATATCCGTCATAAGATCGCCATCGAAAAAACGAGAGACCTCCTGTCAAAGGCCAGGGACAGCATCCTGCAAGGACTTTCTCCTGAATTCTCTGCTTTTGATATCCGCCAAGCTCTTGAAAGCCTTGGCGAAATAGCCGGGGAAACAGTTACTGAAGAGGTGCTGGACAGAATATTCTCTACCTTCTGCATAGGCAAGTGAGCGCGAGAACAGGAAGACAGTGTTCCTATGGCATGCGGGGCATAATATGCTTTACAAACCATACCCATTTCAGTATAGTGCTTTGCGATTCTTATGATCCCACATTCGGAGGTGAGGGCAAGATGCACAGAATAAGTATAGTTATTGCCTTACTGTTACTGAGTTTCGTCTCCGTATCAGCGGGTCTGTGTCAGGAAAAGTGCGTGAATACCCAAGGAGAAGCAGCTATCATCAATAATGATCTCCCTTCGGCAAAAACGGAAGCCATTGCCAGAGCGAAGTGGGCAGCCATCGAGCAGACCGTAGGGACGGAAGTCAAGGCACAGAGTTTTGTTCAGAACTTTACACTCGTCGAAGACGTGATAAAGACGCAGGCCGGAGGGGTTGTTAAGAGTTACAAGGTCCTGGACCAGGCCAGTAAAGATGACATGGTCACCGTAAAAATCACGGCCTGTGTTGAGCCATCTAAGGCAAGGGAAGCCGTTTCCTCCCTTGCCCTGAACAACTCTCTTGCTGTCTTTATCCCGGCACGGAAACCAGGCAAGCGTGGAGATGAATTTGAGGAAACAAATATCCTCTCAGAGACCCTTATCGGAAAACTCACCGATCAAAATTACAAAGTCATAGACGTGGCTCCGACACATGCTTTAGATGCGCTGGAAATTGAAAAGGCGGTGAAAAGCGGCAATACACTTGCCCTCAGAAGCCTGATGTACAAATTTCTCTCCAATATCATCATCATCGGCAAAGTTGATTACACCATATCAACAAAGAAGGGGGAGGATATTGGATATGGACTCTCCATGCCATTCAACAATGTAACTGTGAGACTGACCTATCGCATCGTTGCCAAGAACAATAAGACGGGCAGCATGGAAATTCTTACGGCGGATACGGCACAGGGTAAAGGTCTCGCAAACAACGTCGAGGATGCCACCGCTGAGGGTCTTAAAGACTTGGCGGAAAAGCTTACTCCCAAAATACTAGAGAAGGTTGCATCCTATGTCCAGGGCAATGTCAAAAAGATAAGTATAAAAGTCAACGGGGTTACCGATCTTGATACGAACATGGAAATCAAGAATATTCTGCAGAACATTGTTTGGGTAACTGGTGTGGAGGATAAACAGATGGGCGAATTTATAGTCAGCTACCCTGAAAACTCGATCTACCTAGCCAACAGCATAAAGCAGAAAGGTAATTTTAACGTCGTAAATTTCTCACCCTATTCCCTGATATTGGATTACCAGAAATAAGGAGGACAGATATATATGTTTAAGAGATTTGCACTACTGTTTCTTGCAGCATTCTTCTTGACTGCCTGCGCTACGGTGCCAAAGATCGATCCGATGGCATACCCTATTGATAAAGGACCGAAAGAGTCGCCGCCTAAATCCTGCAAATCTGCGTATGATGCCATGCTCCCGAAAGTCGCTGTCGTCAATTTTACAAACAACTCGACCTTTGATTACGCCAATGTGGTACAAGCCCACGTTCAGGGAGCAAGTCAGCGAACTGCCGTAGGGGGGGCTGCTGTCGGCGTTGCTCCCGGAGCTGCAGGCGTTGTCTGGGGTTCAAGGGAGAAACAACAGTTTCAGCGAGATTCTCAGACAACACAGAGACAGGTCAATGCAAAACTCTCTGAAAGTGTTGAAGACGGCGTGATGAACGAAATCGTTAACATGGGGGGAGCGAGTGTCTTTACGAGAAAGGATATGGAAAAAATCATATCGGAACAAAAGTTCCAGCGTTCTGGACTCGTGGATGAATCAACTCTGGTGAGACTCGGAAAATTCGCCGGCGTCAAATACATCATCACAGGTTCCGTCAATAATATAGATCTCACTTACAAGTCCTATGAGTCTGCACGGAGAGGGGCCCAAGATGCGGGCAGGACGGTGGCCAGACGAAGTGAAGACACTGGCACAGCGCTTGCGGGCTTGCTTATAGGTACGGCTGCAGCAGCAACCCTGGAGGCAATGGAAGGCTGGAACATCGGCACAGAGATAACCCTGAGAATTCTTGATGTGGAAACAGGTGAAGTTCTATTATCAGATAAGGTCATCGGGAAAGTAAATATCGGCAAAATCCCCTATCCTAATTATGATGCATTGATCGGTGGTATCAAGAAGGCGGCATCCAAAGGAATAGAAGACGCAAAGCCAAAACTCTCCAAATGGTTCACAGTCAAAGGTTACATAAGACAATTACGGACCAGCCCTGATGAAAATGAACGGTATGCAAACATAAACATCGGCGAAAAAGTTGGGCTAAAGCCGGGTTCAAAGATGATTGTTTACACATTTGAAGAAATGGAAGATGAAGATCCTGTGACTGGAAGCAAGAAGCTAACGTGCAATATTGTGAAATTGCCTGTTGAGCTGACTGTAACAGACCAACTCCAGGCGGACGGCGCGTGGACCATAGTGGAAGGCAAACCGCGAGACTTAAAAAGAGTAAAGGTTGGTCAGTTGGTGGAGAGACAACCCCTGGAAGGACAAGGTTTCATGAAAAAGATGGGATACTGACGTAGTCTGTGTCAAATCTCATTCGCAGTGAAAACAGAAATAGAGCAGGGATGGATTTAAAACTATCCCTGCTTTTTTACTTTCCTTCCATGCCCTCTATGAAGGCCATTACGTTCTGTCCCAGAACGGAGTGATTATACCCACCTTCCAGAATACCAAAACACCCTCCACCATTTTTCTTGCTTGCCTGCCTGACCATTTTTCCGATTGTCGCGTAATCAGATGTAGAAAGCAGCCCGCCCCAATCCTGTTCATGATTGTCAAAACCCGCAGATACCCCTATGATATCCACCTTCTCTTCAGAGAGACGGCTTTTTATACCTTTTAGATACTCTTCCGGATGGGATGCCGACGGATTGCATATTGATACATATCCGGTCCCTTCTAATATATTCATCGTTCCATCGCCAAAATGAAGATCGATATCCAGCACGAAGGCTTTCTTAATCCGTTTTTCCCGTTTCAACTTTTCGAGAGCAATCGCCATATTGTTAAAATAGCAGAATCCCCATGCACTATTGGCAGAGGCATGGTGCCCGGGTGGCCTGATCACGGCAAAACATGGCTCCAGCAGGCCAATCTCGGCAGCCTGTATGGCGCCCCCGGCTGCCAGCGCAGCAATATCATAGACGCCTTCTCTCGCCACCCTCTCCATGTGGGATGGCGTATGACAAGCGGCAATATCTTCTTTCCGGGCAGGAGCCGCATCGACAAAAGTCACTCTGTCACGGATTGCTTTGACGACTGCCTCTATACGGCCCGGCGCAGCGGCGGGATCAGAACAGTATGATTGATTAAAATCTTTGTGATAAATGACTTTCATAACTACACCTCCTCGCGAATGTGACTTTTCAGGAAATCCAGAATTCTCAGGGTATTTTTTGAGACGTGCATTCGTTTGAGCTCGGCCGGTGAAACCCACCTGGCCTCGAGAGCATCATCAGCACCCTTAGCCTCGCCGCAAAGATATTCAGCGATCACATCAACAATCACATAGTGAAAACGAATCCGTCCTACACTGTCCTTTTCGAAAAAATCGAAAGAATAGACGGGCGCTCCAGCCTTGATGGTAACACCCGTTTCTTCCAGAATTTCCCTTTCGGCGCCCTCCTGCAGCGTTTCACCTAATTCTAGAGAGCCTCCGGGAATCGCCCATAGTCCTTTATTCGGATCAATGCCCCGTTTCACAAGGAGCACTTCCCCCTCCTTAATTACCACCGCTCCGACTCCACAAATCGGACGGTCCGGATATTCACGTTTTGACATCTTATTATCTGCGCTCCTCCCTTTGAATTCACTCAACTATCATGAAGCCGGAAGTCAAACTTTGTCGCCATCCACGGTTCGGGATAGCCATCAAAAACCCTCTCTGTAAACATCACATGCTTCTTCCTGTCAATCATAATAACCGAAGAGGACCGGGTGCCATATGTGGGGCTCGTTATGAATATGGATGAAAGTATCCGTTCCCATTCCAGCCCAACTCCCGTGTCAGGGAGCTCATTGTCATCCGGTTTTGTCCGGTCTTTAAGGATTGCGAAAAACTCTTCCGGCCCGGGATCATCTTTGCGCGCGAGTAACGATTTCATCGCCTTTTTACCCCGCTCGGTCTTGGGCCAGGGAGTATCCAGAACACGGTTGCTCAAGCCGTACAAGCCCGGTGCAAGTTCGTGCATTTCACCGCGGTTAGAGAAATAGAACAGGCGATTCAGGTCTCCGATGATCATACTGAACCCGTTATATTGATCTTTCTTGGCCGTAATAGTCTCGATATATGATTCCGGCTCCTCTTCGCTTATGAGAAAATCCCTCACGAGCCATCCCCGTGATGGGGCGTTCCGCCCGAAAGGCGTCGGTTCGCGATAGTTGGTAAGCATGGCGAGACTTCCTGTTTTCCTGATACCCAACCATGTTCCACCCCTCTGCAAATCCTTTCCTGCAACCACGCCCACGACATCCTCCCATAAAGAAACCGGTGCCGATGGTCTCTCATAAAACTCATCCCTATTAGCCGCAAGGATAAGAGGGTATCTATCATGCACTTTGTAGGATAAGATAATCAGGCACATCTCTCGATCCTCCACCAGAGACCATTATCTGTTTTATTACAGACGATCATGCCGACCTTTTCCAGTACCCTGTGCGACGGCAGATTAGACTTCGTAGTTTCCGCAAGCAAGGCCGATATATCAGGACGCTTAAATATCCATGAGATTCCCCCTTTCAGAGCCTCCGTCATGTATCCCTTTCTCTGATACTCAGGTCTGATCATATAGCCAATTTGAACCGTGCCGTATTCATCAGGATACCTTTGGAAACAGAATCCTCCTATGATCGCGTTTTCCTCCTTTAGTATGATCAGGACGCTTTGCCAGTCTGCATACCACTGATCCTGTTTTTTATTTCTTATTACATCTTCAAGGGAGGCTCTCATAGCCGCTTTTATTTCCCTATCGATTTGCTCACCAAGGATCATGCTTGCCAGTTGCAAGCCTAGTTTCTGCTCAATCTTCTGATGTTCGTCCGGATTCATACTCTCCAGATCCAGAGGCACGAGCTTCAGCCTTTCCGTTTCTATGGAAACAATATTCGGCATCTTCTGAATCAGAGTCTCCTTCTGACATTTTCCATTATCCGCTCCATTACCAGTCCGGCAGAATGATGGATTACAACATCCGCAACATCATCGCAGGAGGTGGGCGTATTGTTGATGATCACTAGTTTGGCCCCGGACTCTTTGGCGTACATGGGTATGTATGCAGCCGGATACACAACAAGAGATGATCCGATGACAATCATGAGCTCACATCCCATAGCGTGAGCATTGGCATTTTTCAATGTCCATTCGGGCAGCAGTTCTCCAAAGAAAATCACATCTGGCTTTAGAATCCCGTGGCAGCGTTCGCAGTCAGGGACTTCCTCCTTTGCACGGAACCTATCCAAGACATCACCGACAGGATAGCGTGCATCACAGCTCATGCATCTCAGCCACCGCATATTTCCGTGCAGCTCAAAGACCTTCTCCGGAGAGTTTCCGGCCTTCTGATGAAGGTTGTCGACATTCTGCGTGATTATACAAGTCAGTTTGCTGATCTCCTCCAGCAGGGCAACGGCAAGGTGTGCCCTGTTCGGTTCCGCATTGGCAAACAAACCGCCTTCGAGAAGTATCTGCCACTGTTTTTTTCTCGTCTCTGGGCTTGAGAGGAATTTTTGAATGGTAAAATCTTCCGGATCGAATCTTGTCCATATCCCACCGGGGCTGCGAAAATCGGGAATACCTGATTCCGTGCTAACCCCGGCACCTGTAAACACGACCACATTCCTGGCATGCACTATCAGATCCGCCGCTTGTATAATTTTTCCATCTAGGTCGTTGACGCCCATATGTAATCCTCAGATTGCTAGTATGCATATGAGGTATTTTTGTCTATCATAATTTCGAGATGTATATCCACGCTAATCCTTACTTAAGCCTCTAATACACCATCTGCCGGAAAAAGACAAAACGAAAAGGAGATGTTGACACTCGGGAACATATCTTCTACAATCCGCCTCCAGAGTTTGCACTTGTATCTTTAAATCTACAGATACGCACGGATGCTAGTAACTCGAAGGAGGAAACAATATGTCGCGAAAGAATTGGAAAATAGGAGTGACCCTTTTTGTATTCCTGTTTTTTTTCATTGGGATAATGGAGCTGGATGCGTTTGCCAGAGTGGGAGGCGGCATGTCTTTCGGGAGCCGTGGTTCGCGGTCTTTCAGCCCTCCTAGCAGATCAAACTTGGCGCCATCACCATCCAGTCCGTCAACAGCTCCGTCTCAACCGATGACCCCGCAACTGCCGCGGCAGGAATCGGGCATGTGGAGAAATCTCGCCATGGGCGTCGCTGGCGGCTTTCTGGGCAGCCTGCTCTTTAGCGGACTCAGCCATGGCATGGGTTATGGTGGTTTCGGCGGAAGTGGCATCGGGCTCTTAGATATTATCCTCATTGGCGGTCTTCTCTACATCATATATATGTTCTTCAAAAAGCGTAAAGAAGCGGAATCTACGGCTGGTTACCATTACCAAATGGGCGCTTCTCCATCAACAGGGCAACAGACAGGATTTGCAGATTATTCCAGGGATCAGGGACAGGCCGAAACCGATGTCCAAACGGGACTACACCATATTCGTCAGATGGATCCCTCTTTTGACGAAGCACGGTTTTCAGATCTATGCATGGATAACTTCTTTAAGATTCAGGGTGCGTGGATTAACCGCGACATGACGCTTGTCAGAAATATTCTTACACAGGAGATGCATGGCATTTTGCAGAGGGATTCAGATAAATTAAAGGCTGAAAAGAAGATCAACAAACTCGACAACATCGCAGTAAGATCTGTGGACATCACGGAAGCATGGCAGGAAGGCGGAACGGACTTTATTACCGTCAGGATCGTAGCGAGCCTTCTTGACTATACGGAGAGCGAAGGCGGTGATTTGCTGTCAGGCAGCAAATCAGAACCTGTAAAATTTGAAGAATACTGGACTTTTGCAAGGTCTGTAGGAAGTAGTAACTGGCAGCTGTCCGCCATTAATCAAGCCAATTAAAGATTATCCTGCGAGTCTGTGTAAAGACGACCCCGCCTTTCCTTTGGCATGCAGGACGTCCCGTTTGCCGATAGCTGTGTTTGTGCAATTCAGGAGGTTTGAACCTGCAGACGATTAAGGTCCGCAAGAGTTCCCTTAAAATGATAAATGAACATGAAATTGAAATAGAAAATCCCTTAGACTCGTTTTAGTTGCCGCAGGCTAATTTACACGGGCCTTTTTATCCGGAACTTCCCGGAAAGGGCCGAGTTTCAGTAAACCAAAGATGGAATATACAGTAGTTTGCTCAGTTGCATTAGTAGCATCCGCTTCCACATTTTTTTCGGGATTCGGCCTCGGCACGGTGCTGATGCCTATTTTTGCCCTGTTTTTCCCAGTACAGGTTGCAGTTGCGGCAACTGCTGTAGTCCACTTGGCAAACAATTTGTTTAAGATCTTCTTGGTAGGCAAGCATGCCGACTGGGGAATTGTAGTAAGGTTTGCATTACCCGGCGCCTTGGCTGCCATAGCCGGGGCTGCCGCGCTGCACATCTTCGCGAGCCTGCCTGCTGTAGCATCGTATGCTCTCGGTCAACAAATACATCGAATCTTCGCTCTTAATGCTGTGATCGGGATCATTATTCTCGTCTTTTCCTCCTTGGAATTTCTGCCCAGCTTTCAACGGCTCGCCTTTGATCGCAAGTACCTTCCTATAGGAGGTGTAATTTCCGGATTTTTCGGGGGCCTGTCCGGACACCAGGGAGCATTTCGCAGCGCCTTCTTAACCAAGGCAGGAATGAATCCGGAGTCGTTTGTGGGGACCGGGACAGTTGCGGCAGTAATCATTGACATCACGAGATTGTTCATTTACGGCCTCAGTTTCAATTTTACGCAGTTCAAAGAACTTGATGCTGGCATAGGCATAAACCTTCTTGTTGCCGCAACACTGTCAGCTTTCCTCGGAGCTTTCATGGGAAGTAGAATGCTGCAAACTATTACTCTGAAAACTGTTCGAGTAATAGTTGGGATTATGCTTGCGATAGTGGGCATGGGAATGATCACCGGACTTCTCTAATGATGCTGAAACATGGATGAGGATTATCTATTTGAGTCCTACCATTGGCCTTTCCGATAATTGACACATTGTCCACGAGATCCTTCATGGGAAGCGGAAGGATCTTCTCCTATCGCATAGTCCAGGTAAAAAGTTTCTTACCTAGAGATAGAGGAACGATTTCACCGTCCGCATTTTCGATCACCGGTGCCGACATATCCCGCACAAAGGTTTGCAACCGCTCGATTACTTGAGCCTCGGATCAAGGGAATCTCTTATGCCTTCACCCAAGAGGTTATAGCCTAGGACGGTAATAAGAATCGCTAAACCTGGATACAGGGAGAGCCACCAGGCGATATCAATATTGTCTTTGCCAGCGGTCAGTATATTCCCCCAGCTCGGCGTCGGCGGCTGCACACCGATACCCAAAAAACTGAGGGCCGATTCGGTGAGAATCGCCCCAGCAACACCAAGTGTTGCGGCAACGAGAACAGATGCCATGGCATTTGGCAAAATGTGGATAAAAATAATTCTCAAATCGCTCGCGCCTATTGCCCTCGCAGCGAGTACAAAATCCCTCTCCTTCAGGGACGTAAAGTCGGCCCGTACAAGCCGTGTGATACCCATCCAGCCTGTTAAGCCGATGATGATCATTATATTCCAAATGGAAGGCTCAAGCAACGCAATCACAGCGAGAATGAGAAAGAAGGTCGGGAAACAGAGCATTATGTCCACGAATCTCATAATCACGGCATCTGTCCATCTTCCGTAATACCCTGCCACAGCACCGAGGACTGCCCCGATGAGAATGGCAATGCCCGTTGCCACAAACCCTACCTTCAATGATATCCTGGAGCCCCACACCATCCGCGAAAAAACATCCCGTCCTAGCTGATCCGTGCCGCAAAGGTGGTTGTCCGACGGCGGCGAAAGCACCAGCCTAAGATTAATCTCCTGGGGGTCGTAGGGAGCAATCACAGGCGCAAGGATAGATACTATGAAAAGCAGGATGACAACAAAGCTTCCGGCAAGGGCTATTTTATTTTTTTTAAATCTCTTCCAGAAATCCGTTCCCATCTTCTACACCTATGAAACCCTGATCCGCGGATCTGCCAGTGCATAGGAAACATCGGCGATGAGGTTCCCCAGTAATGTCAATACAGCTCCGATTAAGAGAATTCCCATTACAGCCGGATAATCCCTGGCCATGACAGACATATAAAAAAGCTGCCCCATTCCGGGTATGGCGAAAATGCTCTCAAAGATCACGCTCCCCCCTATGAGACCGGGCACTGATAATCCTAAAATAGTTATAACGGGAAGGAGGGCGTTCCTTAAAGCATGTTTATAGATTACCTTACGCTCACTCAAACCCTTTGCCCTAGCCGTCATGATGTAATCCTGCCTGATCACCTCCAGCATATTGGATCTCATATAACGTGAAAGGCCTGCCAGACCGCCGAAGGCGGAGAGAGTAACGGGAAGGATAAGGTGCTTTACCACGTCCAGAAAGACCATCCCAGGAGGAAGATAGTCGTAATTTAAAGACCGGATACCTGATATAGGCAAGCAGCCCAGATCAATCCCAAACAAGATCATTAGAAGCAGGGCCAGCCAGAAGGTTGGTATGGCAAATCCGATGAATACAAAGACGCCGGTGATCTTATCAAAAAGGGAGTCTTTGTGCACGGCGGAAAGAACACCGATGGGAATGGCAATAACAAAAATCAGGGCCATGGAAAGCACATTGATCAGGATGGTAACAGGCAGGCGTTCGATGATCTTCCTCGCTACGGGCCTGCGGTCAGCGGAGAATGACTTACCCAGATCCAAGACGGCAATCTTCCCGATCCAGGACAAGTACTGTTGATAGAGCGGTTTATCAAGATCATACATCGCATTCAGACGCTCCCTGTAATCGGCGGACGCCCTTGGGTTCATCTGTGTCTCCATATCCGTAGGAGACCCAGGTGCGAGATGCATGACGACGAAGCAAACCATCGTTATACCGATCAGGAGTGGGACCATGGACATCAATCTCTTCACAATGTATCTAAGCAAATGATGCCTCCACGCCAAACTTTATGGTCACCGATTAAACTATCTCACAAAAGGTTTTTCGCCTTGATATTCTCCAACATGCGCCAGAGCTGTTTTTCCGAATGCGATTCAATAGTTATGACAGGCTTAAGCTTCCTTTGACGGATCATTTCAAAAAATGCATGAAAAGGGAAGTTCCCATCCCCGACAGGGAGATGTTCATCAAGGAGCCCGTTATTGTCATGGATATGGACCTGACCGATGCGGGCTCCCAAGCCATTGATCCATTGTTCCAAGGGTGCAGTCGAGTATACGTTGAAATGGCCGGTATCGAAGCAAGAACACATATGAGGTGAGGTAAATGCATTGAGAAGCAAGGCCAAATATTGGCAGTCTGTTTCATAGACATTTTCCAGGGAAATCATAGTATCCATATCAGCGGCCTGTGTCAAAAATTGCTTCCAAGTCGCAATGCTGTTCTCCAACCACTCATGTTCGTTTGATACGTAGTATCTCTTATCGAATGAGGCATGGCATACTACGGAGATGGGCCGAAAATAAGGTACAAGATCAAAGACCTGCTGCAGCCGGCCTATAGTAACCTTACGGATTTCCGGGTCTATGGCTCCAGGTCTCAAATCCATGAACGGTGCGTGGAAGCTGATCGTCAATCCTGCCTCCAAAAGCTGATCGGCAACGTTCATAAAATCATCTTTTCGGAAATGGTCGAGAGTAAAATGATTGAAGCTGATCTCAGGATTTATTCTTTCCCTTATGACCAAGGGAAGTAACTGATTGCGGAGAAAATGGAACGGCATATGAACCTGAACCAATTTTAATATACCATGCATGCTGAATTCCATCTCCGTCAATAATGATCTGAGGTTCTGCTTCATTTATCATACGGAAAATTATTTAACAACCGCATTCTCGGCAGAAACCCTTCATTGGCAGTACATCAGATTTTTGTTGCCAAAAGCAAGCTGACGATTGTAAAATAGCGGAAAGCGGTGAGGTCGTAGCCAGAGTCGTCACATTTATTTTCAGGAGGTGTTATTGATAAAAGAAGACATAAATGGAAAAGAACGGTTGCTCCTGTGCATAAATGCTTCTCTTAAAAGAAAAGCTAAAAACTTAACCATACTAAACGTCAAAGAAATATCTGGCTTCGCAGATTACTTCATCATCTGCAGCGGAACATCTGACCGACAGGTCCAGTCTATAGCGGCATCGATTAGAGAAAATCTTAAAGAATGTGGTATTATACCCCTCGGCATCGAGGGCGAAAGCCTCGGAAAATGGGTCCTTATGGATTACGAAGATGTAATCATCCACGTTTTCTACGATCCTATTAGAGAGTTCTACGATATTGAGAGGCTGTGGCCGGATGCGCCGCGTATGGATGTCGCAGATGAGGTAACTGAAATGAAGGCTCTCGACAAAGGGATTTAGTATTGAAACGCATCCTCGCGGGGCTTTCAGACATGATATTCCCACCCAGATGTTTGACATGCGACGCCATCCTCGAACATCATGAGCAACTTCCCTTTTGCGGCGGCTGCTATCCAAAAATACATTTTATAGAATCATCACTCTGTCCATGCTGCGGCATTCCATTTGCCGGAGCTGACGGAAGCAGTCACCTGTGCGGTGATTGCATAGTTTCAAAATCAGTCTATTTTGCCGCCTACGCAGTCTGGCGTTACGAAACCACCTTCTTCGAAGCGATCATATCGGTTTAAATGCAACAGGAGAATTCATATCCGCGAAATTTTCCGGAAATTAATGGCGGAATTCGCATACCCAGCTTTCAATATCGCAGAATACTCTCTGATCATGCACGTCCTTCTTCAGCCTAAGAGGTTGAGTGAGAGTGGATTCAAGCAGTCTGTCGTCTTGGCCAATGAAGTGTCCATGAGATTCCATATACCGCTGGACTTCATGACACACAAAAGGCATGACTATACAGAACGACAGATCGGCCGGGGGAAGAAGGAATGGGAAACGAATGTTCGTGGTTTTTTTCCGTTGCAGACTCAGGTAAAGTTAAGGGACAAAAGATCATCCTCGTGGATGACGTGTGTACATCCGGCAGCACAGTAAAAGAACGTGTACAAGTGCTCATGAAGAACAGGGCCGAGCGAATGGCAGTCCTGATGCTGGTCACAGTAGTTTAGTTCAATGTATGCTTTGGACAATTCTTTTCTTGTTTTTACTGCCGTCGCCATTGTAATATTATATGAATATCCCATAATGTAAAACCGACTTCTGACGGTACCTGTTCACGATCGTCTCTACAAGGATCAGGTACGATGTTTTAAAATACCATTTTTCGCAGGAATGCGAGAGGAAATTCTTCGTTTAGAGGACAAATCTATAAGAATAGTGGCTGGAGAGAACAAATGAACAAAATTTATTCCCGTGAGAATCTGAAGAAAAAAATTGATGTACTTCGCGATGAAGGGAAAAAGATTGTCTTCACAAACGGCTGTTTCGATATCCTTCATGTCGGGCATACCCGATATCTTCGAGATGCTAAGAAGCAAGGCGATGTACTCGTCCTAGGCCTCAACAGTGACGAATCAGTCAGATTCCTGAAAGGAGAAAAACGTCCGCTGACGCCGGAAAACGAGCGGGCAGATATTGTCGCCTCACTTGAATCGGTAGATTATGTTACGATTTTCCACGAACTGACCCCCCTGGAGTTGATTGAATATCTGAAGCCCCATGTGCTTGTGAAGGGAGGCGATTGGAAAGAGGAAGAAATTGTGGGACGTGAGTCGGTGGAAAAGTGGGGTGGCAGGGTTGTTATCATTCAGGAAATCAAGGGATCATCGACAACAAACATCATTGAAAAAGTGAAGAATGCCTATTGTCAACCACGAACGAAACCATAAGTGATTGTAATTTTAGCAATTAATTCATTTCTTCGGCAAATGATTATTTTCCTTTACAAGAGGGCATTCTTTGTGTATTAACCACTGCTCAAATAAAGACTTCATGTCAAGTGCTTTACAGGGTGATCGAGATGGCCACGAAACCAGAAAAATTACAAACCATGAAACCGGAGAAACGTCAATTTTTTAGATACCTGCTGACCCAAAAAATGAATGATCTCCTCGATGAAGCGGAAAAAACAGTATCCGACATGACAACAGGAAAAGAAAATTTTCCCGATCCCAATGACCGGGCGACTCTCGAATCGGACAGAAACTTTGAACTCCGCATCAGAGATAGGGAAAGAAAGTTGCTGGTCAAGATCCAAGAGGCCATAAAGCGAATCGACGATGGTGTCTTTGGTATGTGTGAGGTCTGTGGCGGCCCCATCTCTGAGAAGAGGCTGATGGCGAGACCTGTAACGACTCTCTGCATCGATTGCAAGACCAAACAGGAAAAGATAGAAAGGCTCAAAGGGGAATAAGCCTACTGATTGCTATCCTGAATACATATACTCTTTAAACACAACCTCGCGTTACGACAAAATATAACAACTCCACGGATAAACTATAATACAATTTTCCCGCCTTGTCCAAACAGGTAACAAGCCCGATGTTTGTAACAGTTGCCGTCAATATCCCTTCGGAAAAGACATTCTCATATTCCGTTCCTAAGTCTCTGCAGCAAAAAATCGCCATCGGAAAGAGGGTTCTCGTGCCTTTCGGCAAAAGAAGGCTCACGGCATATATAATCGAAGTTTCTCACCTGGCATATATCGAAGACGTCAAAGAAATCATAGAAATATTAGACCTCGAACCCCTCTTCAACGAAGAAGATTTGACATTCTACCGGTGGGTGTCACAATACTATATCTATCCGCTCGGAAAGGAACTCGCCGAGATCCTGCCCGGAGGAATCAATCCGAAAAGCGACCGGTGGATCACCATCATCAAGACAAGACAGGAAAGAGACGACATGAAGATTTCTAAGACACAAAAGTGCATAATCGATACCATCGATCATTTTCAAGGTGGCCTGCCTCTTGACAGACTAAAAACATTAATCGGAAAGAAAGACATTTCCAGAGACATCAATACCCTCGTCAGTGCAGGGTTTATCGCTCACGAGCTAAAAACAGGGAAAGCGGAAGTGAGACCGAAAAAGGAAAAGCTCGTCCATCTCAATCGCCAGGATACAGCCATTACAAAGCTGACAGTAAAACAAACCTTGCTTACCGAATTACTCAGTGTTCATGGTTCTTGTTCTGTCGCTTTCCTCTCGAAGAAATTCAAAAACATCCTGCCCTTGCTAAGGAGCTTGGAACAACGGGGGATTATCCGCATAAGCGAAAAAGAAGTATTACGCGGGCACGGTCAGAATCATGATATCGGCGGCGGTGAAGCTGTAATTACGCCGAACGAGGACCAGGAAGATGCTCTTTGCGCGATTGTGAAAGGACTGGAGAGCAATAGTTTCTCACCATTCCTCCTCCATGGCGTCACAGGGAGCGGCAAGACCGAAGTATACTTCAATGCCATTGCAGAAACCATAAGGATGAGGGGAGGCGTAATTTTTCTTATCCCGGAAATAGCTCTGACACCGCAACTGCTCACCCGCTTTAACAAGAGATTTAGAGATCAGGAGATAGCTGTGCTTCACAGTGGTATCCCAAAATCTGCGCGATACGATCAATGGAGGCGGATACAAAGGGGTGACATCAACGTCGTGATCGGTGCCCGTTCAGCTGTCTTCGCACCTGTAAGAAATCTTAAGCTGATTATCGTGGACGAGGAACATGACGCCTCCTACAAGCAGGATGACCGGATGAGATACAGCGCTCGCGACCTAGCAATCATGAAGGCAAACCTCAGTTCAGCAACGGTTGTATTAGGCTCCGCCACACCTGCCGTTCAGACGTATTTCAATACGATGAAGGGAAAATACAAGTACCTTGTCCTGCCCAGCAGAGTGGAAGACAGACCACTGCCAAAGGTTGAAATCATCGATATGAAGCGCGAAGCGGAGTGCGCTGGATATGCTTCCTCGCATGTTCTGTCCAGGGCATTGAAAGAAGCGATCGATGACACCCTTAAAAAGAAACAGCAAGTTCTCCTGTTCTTGAATAGGCGCGGCTCATATACCTTCACATTCTGCCTTGACTGCGGGCATGTGTTTAAATGCCTGAACTGCGCTGTATCCATGACCTATCACGCGAGTGAAAAAAATCTGAAGTGCCACTATTGCGACTATGCCATGAGACCCTCCTCGTCGTGTCCCATATGTCACGGAAAACGTATTCTTCCCTATGGCTTGGGAACCGAAAGACTGGAGGAGGAAGTAAAAAAGCTATTCTCGCATGCCAGAATAGGAAGAATGGACAGCGATACGACATCCAGGAAAGGCGCTTACGAAAAGATATTAAAGGCCCTTGACCGGCGTGATATTGATATCCTTGTGGGAACGCAGATGATCACCAAAGGACATAACTTTCCTTACATTACGCTGGTGGGTGTAATTTCAGCGGATACATCCCTCAATATACCCGATTTCCGAGCGGCAGAAAGGACTTTTCAGCTCTTGACCCAAGTTTCCGGAAGGGGAGGAAGAGGTGAATCTCCAGGGAGGGTCATTGTCCAGACCTTTAATCCCGGTCACTATGCCATAACCAAGGCGAAGGATCATGATTATATGGGGTTCTATGATGATGAACTTGCGCTACGAAGTGCGCTGTCCTATCCCCCGCTCACCCGCATTGTGAATCTTCAACTGTCGAGCCTGTCAAGAGAGAAGGGCATGGAAGGGCTTCAAGGCCTGAGACATCTTATTGCAGACTCGTTGGCAAAGAATATGTTGAAAGATAAGGTGGAAGTCATTGGTCCGGCAGAGTCCCCCATTGCCAGAATCAAGGCAAGGTACCGCTGGCAACTGCTCCTGAAGGGCAAAGATGCCCGCGCAGTTCATGATCTTGCCAGAGACATAATCTCAAAAGCTTCTGTATCTACGTTGGATATTAAAGTAGATGTAGATCCACTGAACTTCATGTAGCAGTTGTGGGTAACCAGTGCCGTCACGATGCCTGCTTGACCATTTTCTCAATTCTGGAAAGTAGTTCGTCCATTGACCCGTTGATAACGCGGAAAGCCTTTGCATGAGCCTTTAATTGCGATGGGGCCTGAACATATCTGCTATCGGCCAATTCCCCTGAACAATTCGCAATGAGTGACTCGACGCCTTCCAGAGTGCACTCTAGGTGGAATTGCAGTCCGATTGTCCGCTCGTTGTACACAAAAGCCTGATGTGTGCATGCTTCACTACGTGCTATATGTACCGCCTCCGCCGGCAGATCAAACGTATCACCGTGCCAGTGGAATACTTTCAGCCGCTCTGGCAGAAAACCGAATAAAGGAGAGCATCGCCCGGCAGCCGTAAGCTCAATGGGAAACCAGCCGATTTCCCTGGTTCGATTAGGATACACTTTGGCCCCAAGAATATCAGCTATCAGTTGCGCACCGAGACATATCCCCAAAACAACCATCCCCTTGCTCATGGCTTTCTCAATAATGCGCTTCTCCATCGCCAGCCATGGAAATCTATCCTCATCGTGGACTCCCATCGGACCTCCCATGACAACGAGCAGATCAGATTCTTCCATGTCCGGCATCGGGTCACTTTGATAGAGTCTGGTTACCGTGAGATGATGTCTACGGTGACGTATCGACTGTTCAATGCTTCCTAACCCCTCAAATGGCACGTGCTGGAAATAATGAATTCTCATATTTTTCTTTCCTCGTTGACGGCGGTTACGCTCTTGCTGCTACACTGCAGCTGATCATAGACAGTTTGAGGCTGCAGGTATTTCCGTGACTCTATTCAGCGGCCGTTATGCGTTTGGAACAACTTCCGTCTGCGATCTTTCTTCGATAATGGACATTGCGATTCTTGCGGCTTCTTTGGCATAACCTATGCATCGCTCACGTATATTCGTTGCAAAGTATCTCTTCCTGCCTTCTTCTGTCGCCAGATCGCACCCTGTCAACAGCCCGCAGTTTGTAGAACCAAATTCATTTTCAAAGATTTCTATTAATTTTCTTACGGGGACGTAGCTCTTATCAATTGGCTCATCCGGTAAGCCCCTTCCACAAAATATGCTTATTGCCATAATAGCGCCGCTGACCGCTCCACAAATTCCGCCCGTCCTTGCAATACCGCCACAGAAGCCGCTAGCGATCTTCGGGATCAATTCCGATTGAATATTTTTGCTCTCTGCCACGGAAAGCAAAACGCTTTCGGCTCAGCGATATCCAGACTTGAAAAGTTCTCCACTTCGTCGAAATGTCTTATCAATCATTTTGTATTCGCCTTTACCAATATCAAAAATGAATTTCTCCCCACGGCGGCCACATCGGAGAAATTTGCAGATGTAATTCACATATTGCAACAACATCTCTTGTCATTGTGCTACATTCCCAGCGTGTCACAAATATCTTTCATAATATTTATTGTTCTATCCCATTCTATTCATTATAATACAAGGTAATACAAGCGTGAGGCATTGATCCCGTGAACAAATTCTGGTTCTGCTTCTTTCCCATATTTATGGCGGTGAATGTCATCGGCGTCCTACCTATGTTCATGAGTTTTACGGAGGGGCTGGGCAGGCCGAAAATAAACCGGATTATTGTGCAGTCGGTTGTTACGGCTACCATTGTAGCCGTGATCTTTTTGGCCATAGGAAAAATCATCCTTGATCTCTTAGGTGTCACTGTCTCTGATTTCATGATCGCCGGCGGGACCCTCCTCTTCATTATTTCCCTCGATGATTTAATGTCTATGGAAAGAAGATGGAGTCAGATCGATCCGGAGAGTCTTGGCGCCGTGCCTTTAGGGGTGCCCCTCATCGTTGGTCCTGCTGTTCTTACTACGATATTAATTCTCGTCCAGCAGTATGGACCGTTGGCTACAGTGGCGGCTCTAATCGTGAACATACTGATTGCCGGCTTCACATTCTGGCTCTATGCGCCGATCATCCGCCTTTTGGGGAAATCCGGAGCCAGGACGGTTTCAAAGCTTGCTGCCCTCCTGCTCGCTACCATTGCAGTTATGATGGTCAGAAAGGGGGTCATGCTTCTTCTTGCCGACTTCAAGATCACTCAATAATTTCATACTATTTATTACAATTGTTCTACGGAATATCCCTTATCCTTCAATAGCTGGATGATTCCTTTATCGCCCAGGAGATGGGCTGCCCCGACTACAACGAAGTATGTGTCGTTCGTTTTCAAGTAGCTGTCGATTTTTTGTGCCATGTTTCTGTTTCTCTTATAGATCAGCTTATCATAAACAGTATAAAATCGTGTGCCTTCAGTCTGGCTTTTTGTCATTGTCGACTCCACCTTCTCAACATCCCCGGATTTCCAAGCCTCTACGAGTTTGTCAACTTCCTGCACAAGTATTTTCAATTCGCTCAACGTATATAATAGAAACAGCTCCTGTTCCTCATCATTTAAGCCTGCAAGAAGATTTATCTGATAGTCAAGACTCTCCAGTTCGGATATCTTTTTCTTGCCTTCAGCTTTTGAAAGAAAATATTTGTCTATCCCGTAATTGGGGTCATAACCTGATTTCATGAGTTCTACCGATTCCAGCGTCAATCCCAAAAACCATGGCCGCTGGTTGTAGATCAACTCCATAGGCAAACCGGCCCTTGCTGTTTCCTCCTTGATGAGGTTGAAGGTTTTTCCGGAGACATGCTTATCAAGGCTGTCACCGCCCTGGTAAAAGGCGCTCTCCATCAACTTCTGGATATCTCGCCGGCTTATGCCACTGATGTCAGCCTCGACCGCCAAAACATCCGATTTCTCAAAAGCGCCTTCTAACGTTCTGCTGAGCGGATAGACATTTTTTTTTAAGAGATGGATAGAACCAAGAACATAGACTGTGTTTCTTTCTGATTCAATACGCCACAAGAAGTTCTTCTCTGCGTACGATAAGGAATGGCTGGCGCAAATGAATACGACGGTCAAGAAAATGACGGAAATAATTTTATTCAGCTTGGCGGTTTCACTTTTCAAAGACATCTCCAGCATTGCCTCATTATTTTCATTCATAAGGAATAATGCTGACATGGTCCGTAGAATTCACGCCATGATAACCTTGAGAATTGTTACAGTTGGCATCCGGCAGTCACAGAAGTGGTCAGTAATCGCAAAATATATTATATTTTAGGCTGTGATCGCTTTGAACCGACAGGACTTAATACTCATAAGGCTATTCCCTCTCCGGGACGTCGGGAATAGAGGAAGAGCCAAAACAGCTCAGGTTTTGGCCCCTCCTTTTGTTATTATCATTGGCGTGTTTTAGTGTGCTTCCTCCATAGCGCCGGTAATGTACATCATCGACAGCAGCATGAAGACGAGCGTCTGGATTACGGCGATGAAAATCTTGAGAGCAAGAATCGGTATGGGTACGAGGAAGGGCGCTAACAGGAATAATACGGCTACAACGATATGCCCACCCTCAATATTTCCGAATAATCGCACTGTGAGCGATACTGGCCGAACCAGGTGACTGACCAGTTCGATAAGAAACATAAGAGGCGCCAACCACCATACTGGACCTATAAATTGTTTGACGTATTTGTACCCATGAACCTTGATTCCCATAATATGCGTCAGGCAAAAAACCACAAGCGCCATGGAAAGATTCGTGTTCAGATTGGCCGTGGGGGATTCAAAACCGGGAACGAGCCCCAGGAGGTTGGATGTAAGAATAAAAAGTCCTATAGTTGCAATGAGAGGGAAAAATTTCCTTCCTTCATGACCCATCGTATCACTTATCAAGGCGTCTAAACCACTGACGACAACCTCCATCACATTTTGAAACCTGGTCGGATAGATGTCCAACCGACGTGTTGCCAGAAAAGAACACAGAGCAAGCAAGGCCATGACAAACCAGGTATACATTATATGCTCCGGGATAAAGTTGTTTTCAAGGAATGACAGGGAATGCATCTCTTATCTAGCCTCCTCAGCACAATTTTTTTTTGAATATAAAGTGACCGTGGTAATTACTATGGCAATCACTACTGTTGAAAGCCCGATCAGTAAACCTATTATATCAACAATATCTCCGGTAATAATAAAATACAGGGCTATTGCCGTAGCTGCAAATCTTATGTAATACTTAAACATGACGACAGAATTTGACTTTTCTGAAAGACTTCTGAACGCCTTTCGCAAATCGCGAACGAGCCAGTGAAAATTTACTATGCTTATGAAGCCTCCCAATAACATGCCCAAGGCGAACTTGCGAGGCATGAAGATAAAACTGATCACAGTCAATATTCCCAAGATGATCCAGTTTGTAAGCTCAAGCCTCTTTTGCAGGGGGTCTTTTTCTGTGCGGTTCACTTTTTAGATACTTAATTAACGGCTTTTCATCCGGTATTTTCTTTATTAAGATATATATGTTTCTGAATCCGGCGATAATTGCAGCCACCAGAAGGAAAATTGTAAAAATATAGCCTGTATCGAATTTCCTGTCCAGAAAAACGCCCAGATAAAGACCGCCGAAGATCAGCACAACCATGAAAATTCCTATGCTGCTTGCATATGCCATTTGGATGGCCGTCTTCTTCGTATCCTTATCCATTTGCGTGGCGCTCCTTAACACGAACGGCCAGTCATGTCAAATAAAAACTGCGAATTGGACGCACAATGCGCGAGGCGGTCACGGCGTAAAACTTTGAAAAGATTATTATTATGAAATTAACGCGCTCCGACGTTCTAAGCGTGATGGATTGATTCTATCGTAATTCCATTATTACAGGAATTCGAAAAGACGGCGTCTCACAAAATCCAATTCCGCCTTGTTTCCAGTAAGCGTAAATATATTCGCTTCCTTCCTGTCACCTCTCTCACTAGCCACCGAAACATATACGATATCTGCATCCTGGAGGAATTGCATGGCACTTTGATAATTCGACTGCGACATGGCTTCCGCTCTTCGTATCTCCCCCTTCTTGTACATCTTGGCACCAAGCCGCTGGATTTTTCTCATCCAGTCCCTTTCCGATATAGCACCCTTCCTGAGATACATGCTGCTCCTTATCACCACCCAGTACGACTCCATATAGTTGCTGATTAAACCGGCGAAGGGTATAAGGTTTGTCTTTCCTTTGCCCTTCACCTCGACTAAAGCCTGCCCATTTTGTTCAAAGGCAGTAATCATGCCCTTGCTATTCAAATAAGAGAGAACATCGTTCACCTCATCCAAATCGTCCTTCCGGTCATCAAAGATGAATTCCTGCCAGAAGAGCCTCTTTAAAAATTGGAAATCCTTCACGATCCGGTTCAAAGGTATCATGTCCTCATGGCTTGAAAACAGCGACGCGGCGACAAAGCTGATGGGGACAAAGAAGTGAAGGATATTATTTTTGTAATACTCTAAATTCAAACGGTTGTCGTCTTCCAGGGAGTAGACAATCTCTTCCATTTCATCAGGCTCTTCTTCCTCCGCCCCCATCTTGGATATAATACCAGACTCATCAAACAGATTGAGGGCATCCACAAAGGCTTTTTCCTTGTTGACCAAGGTTGCAGCAAAATTTACTTTTTTGTAGCTGAGATAATCATAAAATGAATTCAGCACAGCCGTGAGGTCATCGTGGGATATGCCCCTTCTGTCGTGGCACAATAAGACGGAGGCAACTAGTGAAAACGGGGTAACAACGGACACCCGATTGATCTCCAGCGTTATTTCATAACTTATCTTTCTGTACAGGCTCTGCCTTTCATCTATAGTCATATTGTCAAAAGATTTTTCCTGTGAAGCGAGGTACGATTTTAGAAAGGTGGGTTCACCAATATTTACATAGACGCGCCCGTAACGTTTCCTCAGAAATCTGCGGCTTTTGATGACATCCGACGGCTTCTCTCTCTCTTTGGGAACTCCCCCAAGCTCCCTCAAGTAGGATTCTTCTTCGATGACGCGATCGTAGCCGATGTAAACGGGGATCATTGCCAGATCATCACCGGCCCTCTTTCTGTAGGCTTGAATAAGCATTGAAAGGAGACCGAACTTGGGCATTACCATCTTGCCGCTGCGGCTCCTTCCCCCTTCAATGAAAAACTCCAGGGGAAGCCCCTCTTTCAAGATGACCTCGAGATACTTGGCAAAGACTTCGCCGTAAAGTTTATTACCTTTAAAGGTGCGTCGAATGAAGAAGGCACCCGATTTTCGAAAGATGTATCCCAAAGGCCAGAATGACATATTGGTACCTGCGGCGACAAATGGCATCTGTATATTATGCTTGTAAAAAACATAGGAAAGGAGAAGATAATCGATGTGGCTTCTATGACAGGGGATAATTACGAAGGGCATTTTTTTTGACAAGTTTCTTATTTTAGCAAGCCCCGGCTTGTCCACTACTACGCCGTCATAGATGTTGTTCCACAACCAAGTTAGAAATTTATCCCAAAGCTCGATAAACATATTATTATAGTCGGCAGCAATTTCCCGGATATATTTCTCTGCTTCCTTGATTAAGGAGTCATGGTTTTTTGCCCCGTGTGCAGACATATCTTCTATGAAATGATCAAGGTTACCATCATTTAGAACCATGCTGATGATCTCTTCCCTCGACTTCAAAACAGGACCTACGATACTCATCTTTTCTTCGTCAATCCGTTCGATCAGTTCTCGTCTCAGATCATGATATAAGACATCTATTTTCGTGTCTGCGTTCCTATTGACATAGTCCGCCAAGTCAACAGGTTCCGCAGATATCACCGTAGCCTTATTAGAATACCTGAGAAAGGTGATAAGCTGACGCAGCGCACCCGTCTCTTCTGTCTGGCCGAACAATATATTGAGAAAGCTTTCTTTTTCCTTCTCCCTTCTTCGGCCGTAAGTTATCATGACGGGGACAATATAGATGGGAACACCTGAGTTATTTTGAGCATCTATCAATTGTGCGACTCCATCCTGAGTGACTGGGCTTTCAAAAAATTCCGACCCTCCGAGATGGATTATCGCACTTTTCCCTTCAGAAACGATTTGCTTCAGGTAACTTTTGGGGGCGGCATCTGGCGTGGACTTCTTGAAAATAAAGTGCGATATACTTGAGAAAACAACCTTGGCAACGGCAGGGAAAGGCTGCCAGAATATCATATTGAAGCCGTGGCAATAAACTGGTCTGGGGATACCCCTTCGTGCGGAAAGCTCTCTAATAATGAGGCTGTTTAGCTGACTTTTATTCTTTATGGCGTAGACGACTGTGCCTCTTTCTGACAGATTTTTTAGCGCTTCTACATATTCATCGGCAAGTTCTACTTTCGACAGCACCTTCTTGACGAGCCAGAAAAGGGGGAAATTATCTTCCCGGTAAAGGTGCCCAACGTAAAAATCTTCATCTTCTGCCATCCACGCTCTAATTTTCGACAGGAAGGACATGATGGTCTCTTACTAAATGAAGTTCCCGGCCGTAAATTGTCTCAATATTTTCGGCCACGCGAAGTATATTTTTCTCGACATCTACGAAGCCGACGAGAATGCTTTTTTCTCTGCTAAATCTCAAGTGCCGTTCGTCTGGAATTCTTCAGGGAAACGTTCACGCATGTAGTTGTTGACAAATTCTCGAATCACAGCAGCCGATGAAAAAGTCATAACTTTCGCCAAGAGCGCCTTGGACTCCTGCAGGGTTGATTCCTGAATGACCTTTTTCACTCTCGGTATTGCCAAGGGATTCATACTCAGCTCGTCTATCTCAAGACCTAAGAGAATTATGATGTATGCCGGTTCGCCTGCCATTTCTCCGCACATGGCAACCCGAATGCCAGCGTTATGACCGACGTCAATCACGTGCTTGATAAGTCTTAAAACGGCGGGGTGGAGCGGTTCATACAAATATGTCACCCTTTCGTTTATCCTGTCGATAGCCAAGGCATATTGAATAAGATCGTTCGTACCTATGCTGAAAAAATCCACTTCTTTTGCCAGTTCGTCGGCAATAATCACGGCAGACGGAACTTCTATCATGACGCCAATCTCAATGTCATCACCTACCGGTATGCCTTTCGCTACAAGATCATCTTTAACCTCAAAGAAGATTCTCTTGGCTTCTCGTATTTCCTCAATGCCCGATACCATGGGAAACATGATCCTCGTCTTTCCAAAAGCACTGGCGCGGGCAATTGCCCGCAACTGCACCTTAAACATATCGACTTCTTTCAAGCAAAAGCGGATAGCTCGCAGACCCATTTGAGGATTCATTTCTTTGGCCAACTTGGGATCGGAGTAAAACTTATCGCCACCGAGATCAAAGGTTCTGATTGTCGCCCAATTCAAGCCCTCTAAGCCGACGATGCTTCTGTAGTTTGCAAAGTGTTCTTCCTCCGTCGGCAACTGTCCTTTATTTATGTAGATAAACTCCGTTCTGTAAAGACCAATGCCTTCGGCGCCATGTGATATGGCAGTGGGAATCTCTTCGATGAACTCAATATTCCCTCCGATATCCACTCTATAATTATCTTTCGTTACAGCAGGCAGTCTGGCATATTTCAGAAAATTTTCCTGTGCTACTTCAAAATGTTTCCGCTTATCGTCATAAACCTTAATCATTTCAGGATCGGGATTCACAACAACAAGACCCGCCGTGCCGTCGATAATAATGTCATCGTTGGTTCGTACCAATTTCGTAATAGACTCCAAACCAACTACGGCGGGAATCTCAACAGCACGCGCCACAATAGCCGTATGAGATGTTTTTCCCCCCATATCCGTTGCAAATCCCTGCACCTTATTCATCATCATCTGCGCAGTATCCGCAGGCGACAGGTCTGCGGCAATGATTATCCCCTTACCGCCAATATCCGGTACGATATCTTTCTTACCTCCAGCAAGATTTCTCGTAATCATTTGCCCCACGTATCGAATATCGCTGATCCGTCCTTTGAGATATTCATCTTCCACTTTATCAAAGATCTCTTTATATCTGTCGATTGTCATCTTGATAGCCCATTCCGCATTGATGCACAAATCTTTGATATACTGAATAGTATGATTGATGAACATCTTGTCTTTGAGTATCAATAAGTGAACATCGATTATATATAAGGGTTCTTGTCCCGCCAACTCACGGAGTCTATTTTTTATCTCAAGGAGCTGCTTTTCCGATTCCTTAAGCGCCGCTTTAAACCTTTTAGTCTCATCCGATACCAAATCCTTGTCCCGAAGCCTATAGAAGGAAACCCGTACATCAAAACGATCAAAGAGATGTGCCTTTCCGATCACTATGCCCGGTGAGACACCAATACCCTTGAGAACAAAAGACCTTTTCGCTGCATCATCGACCATCAATCTTCTCCAAATTTATTTTCTATCAGTTTGCCAAGGTCATGAACAGCCTCTTGCGCGTCCATACCCTCTGCTCTTATCGTCAGTCGGCTTCCCAAAGGACAGGCTAAGGTCAAGATACTGAGAAGACTTTTTCCGTTTGCAACTTTACCATCCCTCTCAAAAAATATCTTCGCCTTGAATCGCGTCGATACATTGATGAGCTTCGCTGCAACCCTTGCGTGAAGACCAAGCTTATTTTTTATCTCGAACGTTTTTATCACTACCATGGCAGTCACAATTAATCCCGAAAGCCGATGATGATTTCTCCACACTTTCAAAGTCCTTCCATCGGAGGTGTTTGCCTAACATGATTGTATTGCGAAGTCAATTCATTCAATATGACATTGTTATTACTGCCATATTCGGCAAGATAACTTAGTACACTTTTTTGTTGACATATATTTTTATTTATGTTAGAAAAAAAAGATTTTTATTAAATCACAAATTGGCTACAATTAACCAAATCAAAAAAGATACGAAAGGGGGTGATTCCAATGGTCTGTCAAACCGTCAAGATTGGGGCCGAGTGTGCCTTCATGAGCAAGAATGGCTGTGGATTTAATGGAGGTAATTGCTACACAATAATAGAGAAGTGTGAGGGTTGCATCAAAATCATAGATTGCCCAACCGGTCAGTACTGCAAGGTCTATCCTGAACCTTCCAGCAAATGGCTTTCTGGAAACTGTCCGACAGCGTCGCACATCAAGAGAGAAATCAAAGAAGCCACTCAGAAAATCAATCCACTCAAGGCATCGAAGAGATCGACCAAACATTAGGAACGGTGGGGCAGGTAACTTTTTTCATTGCAAAAAAATGCCTGTCCCTTTTCTCTTCAACTTATCATTTTTCTTATCTGCAATAATCCTTTTTTAATTTCCGCAATCTTTTCTTGGACATTATTGCGATCCGGCTGTGTTCCCCCTTTTTTCATTTTCAGCAATTGTCTTTTGGCACCACTTATGGTAAACCCATCCTTATAAAGGAGATTTTTTATAATTAACAGTTCCTCCAAATCTTTTCTCCTATATAGACGTTGATATGATTTTGTGCGAATTGGCTTAATTGATTTGAATTCAGATTCCCAGAACCTGACGACATAGGGGTCTACATCGAGAATTTTACTGACCTCTCCGATACGGAAATATTCCTTGTCCGGAATTGACGCATTCATTAAAAAACCAAAATCTTAACGCTGCCAATTAAACGTGAACCGTATCTTGAAACCTTTCATATGCACTTAGAATTGCCGTACGCACATACAGCGAAAGGTCATTTTAAGTCACTCTCATTATGAATTCGTTTAGCAGGCGTGATTGATGACCCTGCAAAAAGTCCAACGGTCCGGGCAACGTACCCACCAAGCGCAGGGCAAGTTCCTCGATACACGTATCCGATTATATCATCTCTCGGCACCGGGGTGACTTGATACCCGCGCTCCTCTTAAAAAGCGGCCGGTTGTAAAACAGATTCCTGACTTTTGACCGAATCATCCTGATTTGATGATCAGAGTTTTCTTGTCTATCGAATTAACTATTCAGCGCTTTGCGCAGCACTTGACTTGACTTAAAGGTAAGCACTTTCCTTGCAGATATTTCTATTTCACTTCCGGTTTGTGGATTCCTGCCTCTGCGAGATTTTTTGTCCTTCACAGAAAAATTGCCGAAACCGGAAATCTTTATCTTCTCACCGTGAGCAAGGCTGTCTTTCATGATTTCAAAAACCGACTCAACAATTTTCGCTGCATCCTTCTTGGAAAATCCCAGCTTTTCATACACATCCTGAATAATATCAATCTTTGTCATTTCTAACCTCCCCCAATCTTACAGACGCCTAAATTTCTTCTCCTCTAATCCTTGCCCCAGTCGAATCAACAATTTTTCTTACGATCTTACAATGCAGCTGGTTCACTTCATCATCCGTCAGGGTCCTGTCAAAAGCACGATATACAAATCTTATTCCGAGACTCTTTTTCCCCTCCGGAATATTCTTTGCTGAATATACATCAAAAATACTCACCTTTTCAAGCAATTCTTTATCTATTTCAATGGCAAGTTTAATCATTTTATCCGCTTCCATCTCCCGGCCAATAACGAATGCTACGTCTCTCACGACTGATGGAAATCTTGGCAGGTCTTTATACAGCACTTCGCAGGAAAACATATCTGAGACAATATCCAAATCTATTTCAGCTATATAAGCCCGATTCTTTAAGTCCATTTTGAGAAGAACATCCGGATGCACTTCCCCCAAGGATCCGATAAAACGGCCATTAGCATACATCCCACATGATTTGCCTGGATGAAGAAAAGCTTCCCGGTGATCGGACCTGAATTCCAGACCCGCAATCTTAAGACCATCGAATATGTTTTCTATGCAGCCTTTTAAGTCATAAAAATCTGTATTTATTTTTGAACACCAGAGATCATCGTAATACATGCCTGTGATGAGACACCCCAGCCTGCTTTTCTCGATGGGAAGTTCACCACCCTCTTGGCGAAAAAAGACCCTGCCGATCTCAAACATCTTTAGATCAAGACATCCATTATGAGCATTTTTTTTCATTGTCTCCAAGAGGCTACTTACGAGCGTCGTCCGCATCACTGATTGATCTTCCGTAAGAGGATTTCTTATTTTGACCATATTCCGGCGACCATCATCCTCTCTGATTCCGAGAAGCTTTACCGATTCAGGGGAAATAAAACTGAACGTAATTATTTCGGAGTAGCCCGATCCCCTAACGATGTCCCGTATTCTGTCGACGACCATCTGCTGGCGCTCCTTCGTCACAGCCTTAACAGATACAGGAGGCAGCGTCTCAGGAATGAGGTCATAACCGTACAATCTGGCTACCTCTTCGATGAGATCAATCTCTCTTGCAATATCCACTCTGTACGTGGGTGGAGTTACCTGGTAGACGCCGTTCTTCTCGACTAGAATCGTCATCTCCAGACTTTCCAGTATTTTAACGATTCCAGGCGCATCAATGTCTGTACCCAGTATTTCATTGACCCTTTCCCTGCGGAGCGCTATATTCCCTGCGGCTTTAACCTTTTGGGGATATCGGTCAATGTAGCCTCTACAAACCCGCCCGCCGGAAATTTCAGCCATAATCTGAGCCGCCCTGTTTAGAGCCTTTATCACACCTTCAGGATCTATGCCCCGACCGAATCTGAATGCGGCATCCGTACTCATCCCCAGCAGCTTAGCCGATTTTCTGATAGAGAGAGGGTTAAAATAGGCGCTTTCGAGAAGTATCATTCTAGTATCTTCTTTGACTTCGGAATTAAGGCCGCCCATTATGCCGCCAATTGCTACAGGCTTCCTGCCATCACAGATCATCAGCGTATCCGCTTCGAGGATACGTTCCTTCTCATCGAGAGAGGTGAATGTTTCTCCGCCACGTGATCTTCTCACCACAATGCGACCCTCTTCAAGAAACCGGAAATCAAATGCATGAAGCGGCTGCCCCAACTCCATCATCACATAATTGGTGACATCAACGATATTGTTGATCGCACGCAAGCCCACGGCTTCAAGTCTCCGGCGCATCCACAGCGGGGACGGTTTTATGGTAATGTCTTTTATAATTCTGGCGCTGTATCGCGGGCATAAATCGGGATCAAGTATATCCACTGATGTGATACTTGTTACATCCTGCTCAATTTCGGAAACGGTGGTGTCCGGGTACTTAACTGCGGACCCCGTGATTGCAGCAATTTCGCGGGCAATTCCTATGATGCTTAAGCAGTCAGACCTGTTGGGGGTAATCCCGATATCGAGGACCATGTCTTTGAGATTCAATGCTTCTACCAAGTCCAGGCCTATTGCGAGGTCGCGAGGAAGAATCATTATCCCCGACGCATCTTCACCTATGCCCAGTTCTTCCTCGGAACAGAGCATCCCTTCCGATACGGCGCCTCTGATTTTGGAACTCTTGATCGTATAGCCGCCCGGTAATGTTGCTCCGATTTTTGCCAGTGGAACCACATCGCCGGGCTCGATGTTGCGCGCACCGCAGACCACAGGATAAATGCCTTCGCCCGCAGCCACTTCGCAGAAGTGATATTTATCTGTTTCCGGATGGGTTTTTACGGAAAGAATTTTTGCGACAACTACATTGGTAAACGCAGGACCGATCTCCTTTATTTCTTCAACTTCAAGACCAGCCATTGTCAAACGGTAGACAAGTTCTTTTAGAGGAATACTTATATCGACATAATCTCTAAGCCATCTGAGACTTACTAACATAAATGTAAATCCTAAATCTTAGCTGGGATCATTAAAAACTCATGAGGCACATCTTATATTCTAACTACGAATCGTGGATACCCTAAAGAAATTAAAATATCGATATTCAAAATCTCACTGCTTGGATAATGCGGTCTTCCGCAATCATGCTTGTTTAGGATTTAATTATTCGCGGTTGTGATTTGATCCGTCGTGACCTATTTTCATATTTGTTCGACGAAAAATTGCAGTCTTCACATTCAATAATCAAGACCCTGAATATCAAAATTGTTCCAGAAACCTCCTATCATTCTCGAAGAACAACCGGATATCCGATATCCCGTACTTCAACATGGCAATTCTTTCGAGACCTAAGCCGAAAGCGAAACCGGAAAATTCCTCCGGGTCGTAATTTACATTCTTGAAGACCTCAGGGTCTACCATGCCCGAACCGAGTATTTCTAGCCAGCCGCTCTGAGAACAGACTCGACAGCCAGTGCCTCTGCACATGACGCACTTTATATCCACCTCAGCAGAGGGCTCGGTAAAAGGGAAGAAACTGGGACGAAATCTGAGCGCCGTGTCACCTCCGAACATCTGCTTAAGAAATAACGTGAGAATACCTTTCAGATCGCCGAAGGTGACTCCTTTATCAACAAGGAGACCTTCAATCTGATGAAACATGGGGGTATGAGAGATATCGGAATCAGGTCGATACACCCTTCCCGGTGAGAGAATTCTGATCGGTGGCCGTTGCTTTTCCATAACTCTTATTTGAACCGGCGAGGTATGGGTGCGCAGCACTATATTATCTTCCACATAGAATGTATCCTGCATATCTCGTGCAGGGTGGTCTTTGGGAATATTTAAAGCCTCAAAATTGTAATAGTCGAGCTCAATTTCCGGGCCTTGGACGGCTGAGAAGCCGAGGCCCGCAAATATGTCGCAAATATCCTTACAAACCGATGCTACGGGATGTTCCTTACCAAAACGAACTCTTCTGCCTGGGAGTGTTACATCGATTCTATCGCGAAGAAGAACCTCACCCTTCCTGAGAGAGGCTCGATCTTTGAGAGCATTCTCCATTGCGGCGGTCAGCACCACCTTAATTTCATTACAGCGATTCCCAACTTGTGGCCTTATTTCCGGTTCTATATCTCCCAAGCCACGGAGAATCTTTGTTAGAATACCCTTTCTTCCCAAATATTTGGTTTTTATTGCGAGGAGTTCCTCTTCGGTCTTCGACTTCTTTAACTCTAATTCTGCCTGCCTTTGAAGCTCCTCAAGATCTTTCAGCATGCCGCCAGCTTACCTTTTGCGATACCGACTATCTCAGAAAATCCTCGCGGATCATGAACGGCAAGCTCGGCGAGAATCTTTCTGTCAATCTCCACACCTGCTTTCTTCATGCCGTAGATTAACCGACTATATGATATTTCATTGATTCGAGCAGCCGCATTAATTCTCGCAATCCACAGCTTTCTGAAATCTCTTTTTCGCACTCTTCTGTCCCTATAGGCGTACTTCATCGCCCTTTCGACGGCTTCCGTGGCGGTCTTCAACAAACGGCTTCGAGCACCAAAAAAGCCCTTAGCCATTTTCAGGATTTTTCGTCTTTTTTTCTTAGCAGTGATGCTTCTTTTTACTCTCGGCATATCCCTTTATCTCCCAGCTCTTATCAAAATGACTATTAGATCCAACGATCAATTCAAAAAATATTCGCTTCAAATATCGCATTTTCTCGCCTACATATATGGAATTAGCATCTTAATTCCATGGGTGTCCCTTTTGTCAAGAATAGCAGCCTTCCTCAAATTCCTCTTTCTCTTTGTCGTTTTTTTTGTGAGAATGTGGCTACCGTATGCCTTACTCCTCTTCACCTTGCCGGTTCCTGTCAGGCTAAACCGTTTGGCCGCGCCCCTGTGTGTTTTCATCTTTGGCATTAAATCACCCCTCTTGCATGAAAAATTCCAACTTCAAATTTCTAAATCCTAGACAAGGTCAAAATGCAGCTGCCGGAACTTTGAAGATTCTTCGCAATCGCGTCTTTTATCGTTTAGGATTTTGGATTCAGAATCAAGTTCTTTGTAACTCCCTATTTCTTGGGAGATACCATCATAATCATGTTTCTGCCCTCTAGCTTAGGATGCTGATCAATAATGCTCACATCTACCAGCGCCTTTTGCACGTCCTCCATAATCTTCCTGCCCAGGTCGGTATAAGCCATTTCACGCCCCCTGAACATCATAGTTATTTTCACCTTGTCGTTCTGACTGAGAAATTTTTTGATATGCTTGATCTTTACTTGCAGGTCATGTTCATCGGTCTTCGGTCTTATCCTTATCTCTTTTACCTGAATCGTGCTCTGACTTTTTTTAGCAACCTGTTGCTTCTTGCTCTGCTGGTATCTAAATTTTCCATAATCCATGATCCGACAAACTGGCGGTGAAGAATTGGGAGAGACCTCAACCAAATCCAGTCCTGCCTTGGATGCCACCTCCAGCGCCTCCGTCAGAGACATAATACCCAGCTGTTTGCCTTCATCAATCACTCTGACATCAGTTGCCTTGATCTCTTCATTTATGTTCAAATCCTTAGCTATGCGACACCTCCAGAATAATATTAACGCGGAACACTAATATCCTAAATACATTCTAATGTCAAAGAATCCAGAAGCTCCGGACCTTCGGCTCATATATTTTTTTTGAAGCTGACTTTTCACGTCCAAGAATCTCCTTATGCCGGCTACTGATGCAGCGCAGACTTTTCCCTTACCAATTCAATAAACTCATTAACGCCGATGGCGCCAAGGTCCTTACCGCTTCGCTCACGGGGCGAAACCTTGTTCGATTCCATCTCCCGATCACCGATTACCAGCATATAGGGTACTTTCTGCATCTGTGCTTCTCTGATCTTAAAACCCAGTTTCTCATTCCTGAAATCCCTCTCCACGCGAATTCCCGCTTCGATCAGCTTAATGTAGACCCTTTCTCCATAAGGAATATGCTTGTCCGTAACTGTCATCAGAACTGCCTGGACTGGAGAGAGCCAGACAGGAAAGGCACCGGCATGATGTTCTATTAACACACCCATAAACCGCTCGATTGCACCTAATATCACCCTGTGCAACATTACGGGGCGATGTTTTTCCCCGTCTGCACCGATATAGCTGAGATCAAATCGATCCGGAAGTGTAAAATCGCACTGAATCGTCGCACATTGCCACTTTCTCTTCAGGGCATCTTTCAGCTTGAAATCAATCTTGGGTCCATAAAAGGCGCCATCTCCTTCATTGACCTCATATTCAATTTTGTTTATTTTAAGGGCTCCCTCTAAGGCCGCTGTTGCCATTTCCCATTCCTCATCAGAGCCTATAGATTTTTCCGGCCTCGTACTGAGCTCTACGTCGTAGTCAAAACCAAAAACTTTCATCGCATAGCTTACGAAATCTGCAATGGCGGTGATTTCACCATTTAACTGCTCCGGTGTGCACAGAATGTGTGCATCATCCTGGGTGAACTGACGCACTCTCATGAGGCCGTGCAGGACACCGGTTTTCTCATGTCGGTGGACCGTACCGAGTTCGAAATACCGGAGCGGCAAGTCGCGGTAGCTGCGAATCTTCGATTTATATATCAGCATATGCGAGAGGCAGTTCATGGGTTTTATGCCATAGGCCTGATTTTCTACCTCCGTGAAATACATGTTTTCTCTGTAATGGTCAAAATGCCCGGATCTTTTCCACAGATCTGCTTTTAGTATCTGAGGTCCCATGACCATTTCGTAACCCCGTTTCAGATGCTCTTTCTTCTCCCAGTCCTCGATAATGGTTCGGAGTCTGGTTCCTTTGGGATGAAAGATGATGAGACCGGGACCTACTTCATCATTCATCTGGAACAGGTCTAATTCTCTCCCCAGTTTCCGGTGATCCCTCTTCTTAGCCTCTTCGACGATATGCAGATATTCGGCAAGTGCTTCTTCCGAAGCAAAGCCTGTCCCATATATGCGTTGGAGCATCTTATTTCGCTCGTCGCCACGCCAATATGCCCCCGCCACATTTAACAACTTAAAAGCTCTGATTATACCGGTAGATGGGATATGAGGTCCTCGACATAAATCTACGTAGCCGCCTTGGCTGTACAAACTGATTGTTTTTACATCCTCGGGTAACTCGCCAAGAAGTTCGACTTTATAAGTCTCGCCCCTTTCCTTGAAAAAAGAGATGGCCTCTTGCCTCGACATCTCACGGCGAACGAAGGGATAATCAGCGGCTATGATCTCCCGCATACGTTCTTCAATTTTCGTAAGATCTTCCGGGGTAAAGTTCTCCCTATAATCAAAGTCATAATAAAAGCCTTCTTCGATAGAAGGACCTATAGTAATCTGAACCCCGTCAAACAAATCCTTTACCGCTTGTGCCATGACATGCGATATGCTGTGGCGTAGAATTTCGAGACCTTCCTTCGCTTCAATATTGATTAACGAAAGCGTGGCAGGTTCCTCAATAATCGGACGGCTCAAATCAACGGGCTTATTATTGAGCTTCGCCGCAACTGTTATAGATAGCATTTCCTTTTCCCATGATGCAATAATTTCTTTAATCGTCGTACCGTGTTTATACTGACCGACAGAACCATCCGGTAATATGATCCTTATTTGATTTATTTCATTCATATACTAAAATCCGAAGTCTTTAACATATAAACGATTTTGAGACACAGTCAACCATGCTCCCATAAGAAAGGGCATCACCGCAAATTCCCTGCTGATGCCCCTACCAATAATTAAATCGTCATATCTGTTTTTTATTTCTTACTGATAAAAATGGTAGGCACGCAGGGATTTGAACCCTGGACATCCACCGCGTCAGGATGGCGCTCTCCCCCTGAGCTACGTGCCTACGTCAGGGCTCTCCAAAAGAAGGGAACGATTTTTAACAGTAAAACTGCGTTATGTCAAGCAAATATTGCGATTTGCTTATTTTCGAAGGCATGCCTTCTACACGTCTAAGCCGTGTAATTGTTTAGTTTAATGCCCCTGAACATATAATTCAGTCCGGAAATTATGGTGAACGCTACTGTGACCCATAGTATAATCATAAGCCACACGTAATCAATAGTTGCCGGAAGAATACGGGAGACGAGGAAAAAAACCAGAGTGAGTAATTGCAGCATCGTTGTGAGCTTGCCGATGAATGACGGGCGGATCTCATACGGGATGGACATGATTGACAGTATGGCAACGCCAACAAGAATGATAAAATCCCTGCTGATTACGATGACCGTGAACCATCCGGGGATTACTCCCTTGATAGACAAAGTCACAAAACAGCTTGCGAAAAGTGCCTTATCGGCTATCGGATCCAAATATGAACCGAGCACTGTCTGCTGGTTCAATATACGGGCAAAAAAGCCGTCAAGGGCATCCGTAATCCCTGAAACAACCAACAGAATGAGTGCCTTGGAAAATGCCCCCTGCATGAGAAAGATAACCGTGATAGGCACAAGAAGGATTCTCACCAGTGTCAACAGATTGGGCAGGTTCATTGGCTGCTATGTCCGGTTTGCACTATGGAATTATTATATGTTCTTAGTCCGATGCCAATTCCTTATCTCTCGCCTTGTTCCAGTCTACCCACTCGTCGCGATCTTCCTTTTCAGTAAAGTCTCGTGGTTTTTGCGGCGTTCCATCAGCAGTAATGCTGATCTGTTGCATCGATTTAATAATGAAGACCCATTCCTCCATTGTAACTTTCTTCGGACCGGGAATCGGGGTGGGTCCCGCGATTTTCTGGGGAGGACCGATCATTGGAGACGGCTCCACGGCAGGACCGCCGCCTGATACCTGTACGGTTCCGTCATACACCCTTACCAGGGCCGATTTGTCTTTCTCCACATTCATACGATAAATCGTACCCCTTACACCGGCTACGGCATTTTCGGACCGCAGCTCAAACTGACCCCTTTTTCCCACGGCCTTGCTGACATTGGCCCAGGTCATTCCTACAGCTACATGAAACCTCATGTTCCTCTGTGCGGTATCACCACCGGAATCAACCTGAAGAACCTTAAAATGGGAGTTGCCTGCAAAACGCACGGCTGAATAGTCCGGTAATATGAGCTCCACTCTCGCTTTAGAACCCGTATTGACTTCATCTCCGCCTCTAAGAGTATCTCCCAAGTTCAACGAACGCCATGTCTTTTTCCCGGCTTGAAGAATCTGAGCCGATCCCTCCATAACATTGACCTTTGCTTCACCCCTGCCAATCTTGAGTTCCATAATCCTCTTTGCCGCGAGCACTTGGGCGCCAACCAAAACAAATGACATTACGCACAAAAAAAATATCGTTTTCTTCATCTGCGCCTCCGTATTTCATGGTCAAACATACATATCCCGAAACCGCAATCCGGAAAACATCTTGCAGAGTTTGTCTTAGGCCTTTTGCACGTTCAAAAGGCTGCGGAGCAATGTTATCCTGGAGAATCAGGACCATCTGGCAAAGTCTGCATGGCTTTATCTACGACTTCCTGCATAGCCGGTTCATAGGCCTGGTACGACTCCATTTCAAGCTCTTCCCGTGAAATTCCGTAATTCCTCTTAACGGTTCTACTGCGGTAACTCCATAGCGTTTCCCCCGTCTTTGCACTACGCAGTTCGAAAAACACCGAGACGCGTGTAGGCGCGTAAACAAACGAAAACTCAGTGGAGCATTCTTCTAAAGAAGCATACAGTACAGCATCGACACCGAGTAGATCACCTATGGCCTTGGGAGGAATATTTTCTCTCTTGAAATCCATATTGCCCTTATATATTTTGGCAAGTTTTTCATCGATGCTCTGTAAGGGAACTTTAGGATAGCCTTTGAAATAAAGTTCATTAAGAATCATTTCCCTCAGCATCTGACCAACTCTCGCAGCACCTGATTTAATATTCACAGGTAATATGGCAATAAGTCTTGTGTCTTTCTTGCTGTAATAGGGATTCACACTGTAGGGTTGTTTCGCTGCGCAACCCTGCACTACGATTAGTGCACTTATCATCACGAATATTCGACAAAACCGACTTATCAATATCAAAGCCTCACTCTATCCATTCGAGGGCGCTCAATGTCCCATGGAAGGGATCATGTCAGCCTCATTTCTATTTCAGGAAGGTGACATCAAAATAATTTTTACCTATGGGACCAGTTATCAGAGAAAAATGCCCCGTCTTCATCAGTTCATCCGATAATGTCTGAACCGGTCCCTGAAAATCCAGACTCAGCTCTGCCGTACCCCAAGCGATCTGACGCTGATAAACATTTCTGACGCCCTTCACATTTGTCTTCAGCAGTTCCTTGGCTTTTATATAGTCGGCACAGCTTGTCAGGCCTCTTACTGTAACCGCTATCTCTGTTGAGGCAACTCTAAGCTTTTCCATCTTAAGAAGACCGAGGGTTTGAAGATCATCCCTTATGCTACCTATAAATACTGCTGATCTGACATTAACCGCATAGGCTTTTTGGAGTTGTCGCTCGCTGCTGATTTTGTAATCATGAATATATTGGTCACTTCTGGCATATATCCCGTCTCTGATCTCCTGAAACATTTTATTATCAAGCGTCTGCAGAGGAATCAACGATGCTACTGCCTGTTCTACAGCGTTTCGCAAAGCATCATTTATGGCGTCATTTCGAGCTCTCGCTAAATCATTGTCGGTTATGAGTCCCGTACCCTCTGTCACTACCGACCAAATATTCCCATTATCCTGTGAAAATCCCTCAGGGATCAAAAGGAAAGAAGAAGCTGCAATTACAAATACAATAATAAAAAGCCGATTCATCTCTTCAACTTGTTGATTTCTTCTCTGATGATTCTCTCGGCAATCTCAGGAACTATCTCCTTCGCAAGCCTTTCAGCAATTTCACTGACCCTTTTTGTTATTTCATCATTAAGTCCTGGATCATTAAGATATCCGCCGGAACCCTTTTCAACCGTGTCTACGAGGTCATAGACTTCATTTCCCTGTCTCGGCACTCTCTCGTAAACCCGGCCATCGATCACAATGATTTCTCGTTCGTGTTTGGTTTCAGCGCCGACCTTATCATCTATGACGTCAATAAGGTCGTAAATCCTGTCATGCGTCTTCAATAGACGGCCGTCTACAAGGACATCCTCAGTTCTCGTATCTGGGATGTTTTCCTTGCTGCCTTCCCGTAACACACCAACCAAATGTTTGGATATCGCATCCATATACACTCCCACACTGCAAGCGGCATTTAAACCTTTGCGTCTTTGTATAAAAACTCGATGATCTGCGCAGTAGCAAGCGCTCTCAACGTGTCCGCTTTATCGCTCGCACTTTTTACAAAGCCCGCATCACTTATCTCACTTCATGGCTTTTTTCTAAAAAGATAATAGTGCCTTATATAGGCCGGATTATTGGTGAGTTATCACACCTACGCGAACTGTTCAAGGAAATAGTGGAGCCATTCTTATCCCATCAAATATGTTTCGCCACCAACTGGTAGACCCTTTTTTTGGGGATTCCCAATTCTTTAGCGAGTTCTTCGATGATGTCCCTCCGGGAAGAATCTGAACATTGCGTCAACTCTTCATATTTCGCCAAAATTTCATCATCGGAAAACGAAGAACGGATAGTTTCGCTTCCCCCTATGACGAGCGTAACTTCACCTTTGACAACCCTTTCCTGCAGCTGGTTGATCACTTCACACACTGTTCCCCGTATGATTTCTTCAAAGATTTTAGTCATTTCCCTCAATACTACAGTATTTCGGTTGCCCAGAATTTCTCCAATATCGCGAAGTGACTCTTTGAGCCTCCTAGGGGATTCATAGAACACCAGGGTCTTCGCTTCATCCATGATAGTTGATAAAAAATGCTTTCTCTTGACTGATCGCGACGGCAAGAATCCATAAAATGCAAAAGAATCAGTGGGCAGACCGGATACGGAGAGCGCCGTGACAACCGCTGAGACACCGGGAACGGGAATAATCTCTATTCCGTCGGCAATAGCTTTACTGACAAGAACATACCCAGGATCGGATATGCCCGGGGTTCCGGCATCCGATACCATTGCCACATCGATACCCTCATTCATTTTAGAAATCAGAACGCGGCTCTTCCTGTCCTCGATACGATCATACAGACTCGTCATGGGCGTGTTAATCTTATAAGTTCCCAACAGTTTTCTTGTCCTTCTTGTATCCTCGGCCGCTATAATCCCAACTTTCTTGAGCACTCTTATGGCCCGTAGGGTTATATCCTCAAGGTTCCCAATAGGGGTTGCCACGATGTAAAGCGCGCCTTTTTTTATATTATTGCCCATATGGAAAAAAGATTAAATGAGATATATTGAACAATTTAAATAACCTCGAGTACGTTTTCTTATTGACATATCGAGATGGTTTTCGTTTAATACCAAACCTGATAAAAAAAAACCATCAAAACAAACTCGAGGTTGCTATAAATAGCGGGAGAAAGCGATTCTGAACATGCATATCGGAGATATAGAAGCATCCCCGTCATAAACCGACATGAAGCGCATACTGATTACAGGCGGTGCAGGATTCTTAGGTTCTCACCTCTGCGATAGACTTATCGAACAGGGTAACGAAGTCCTATGCCTGGATAATTTTTTCACCGGGAGCAAGGAGAATATCATCCATCTCCTTGCAAACCCTCGTTTTGAATTAATCAGGCACGACATCATCAACCCTATTTTCCTCGAGATGGATCATATCTATAACCTCGCCTGTCCGGCTTCGCCGGTGCACTACCAGCACAACCCTATCAAGACGATCAAGACCAATGTGATGGGGACCATCAATGCCCTCGGTATGGCGAAGCGCCTCAATGCGAAGATTCTCCAAGCATCGACCTCGGAGGTATATGGAGACCCCGATGTGCATCCCCAAAGGGAAGAATACTGGGGAAGGGTCAACCCTATAGGACCGAGAAGCTGCTACGACGAGGGGAAAAGGGCGGCGGAATGTCTCATGATGGATTACCACCGCCAGAACAATGTTAAAGTTAAGATTGCCAGAATATTTAACACTTATGGTCCACGTATGGCGATGAACGACGGACGCGTAGTCAGCAACTTCGTCGTACAGGCATTGAAGGGCGAAGATATCACGGTATATGGCGATGGTTCTCAGACCAGATCATTTTGCTATGTTGACGATATGATAGACGGCCTAATCATGATGATGGAAAGTGATGACAGTTTCCTCGGTCCCGTAAACCTGGGAAACCCTCACGAATTCAGAATCATAGATTTGGCGAAGACTGTAATAGACATGACCGGAAACCGCTCGAAGATTGTGTATAGGCCCCTGCCCCAAGATGACCCAATGCAGCGCAACCCTGACATTGCCATAGCGAGGAAAATATTGGGCTGGCAGCCGCATGTGAATTTGGAGAAAGGCCTGGAGTGGACAATTGAATATTTTCGCAAAGCAATCTAAGGATTAGAGGCTCCCATGAAATTCAAAAAAAATATCCTGTGTATCGGGGCCGGGTATGTAGGCGGTCCAACAATGGCTATGATTGCATACAAATGTCCGCAGTATAGGGTCACAATCGTCGACATCAATCCGATCCGCATTGCGGAATGGAACTCCAATGACCTCCCCATCTATGAACCGGGACTGGGCGAAATCATTAAGGCAACAAGAGGCAAGAACCTCTTTTTCAGTACCGATATTGAAAGCGGCATTAGGGACAACGATATCATCTTCGTCAGTGTCAATACGCCGACCAAGACATTCGGAGCGGGTGCAGGCATGGCGGCAGACCTCCAGTACTGGGAAAAAACAGCCAGGCAGATCCTTCAGTATTCGGCATCATCAAAGATAGTCATAGAAAAGAGCACCCTCCCCGTAAAAACAGCTCTAGCAATGGAAAAAATACTCAACTATACAAAAAACTCGGTTTCTTTCGATGTCCTTTCCAATCCTGAATTTCTGGCTGAGGGCTCGGCTATGACGGATCTCGAAAATCCTGATCGGGTCCTTATAGGATGCCAGGATACAAAAAGCGGATTAGCTGCCAGGGACACTCTTGTGGAAATATATGCGAACTGGGTGCCTCGGGAAAAAATCATCACTTCCAATATCTGGAGCAGTGAGCTTTCGAAAATTGTATCGAACGCCTTTCTGGCACAGAGAATATCATCCATCAACGCCATCTCGGCACTCTGCGAAAAGACGGACGCCGACATCACCGAGGTATCAAAGGCCGTCGGTATGGACAGCCGGATCGGCAGCAAGTATCTCAACGCCAGTATCGGCTTCGGTGGTTCCTGCTTCAAGAAGGACATCCTCAACCTGGTCTATCTATGCCGGCACTATGGTCTTCATGACGTTGCCGATTACTGGGAAAGTGTTGTCCGAATCAACCAGTATCAGCAGGAACGCTTCATATTGAATATGCTGGCCGCCATGTTCAACACCCTTGCCGGCAAGAAGATCTGCCTTTTTGGTTTTGCATTTAAAGCAAACACAGGTGACACAAGAGAAAGCCCTGCCATTTACATCACCAGGAGGCTGCTTGAGGAGAAGGCGGAGATCGTTATCACCGACCCGAAGGCGCTGAAAAATGCCAAGGAAGACCTTGCAGGCGTGGAAGGCAAGGTTAGCTTCATAGAAGATCCCTACAAGGCAGCCGAAGGATGCCACGCTATCGCCATACTGACAGAGTGGGATGCATACCGGAACCTCGATTTTCAGAAAATATATGATACCATGACCAAACCTGCATCCATCTTTGACGGGAGGAACATAATTGACCACATGCGATGTTTTGATATCGGCTTCAATGTCTATCCTACCGGCAAACCGACATTAACCCATTCTTGAAGTCAATGACCCCCATCGATTCCTTCAATATTACTGGTCATCGGCACCGGAATACTTGGCCTGTCCGTTGCAGAAGAGCTTTCTGCAGAGTGTAGGCGAGTATTGCTTCTTGAAAAAACGACGGCTTTGACAAGAGACAAGCAGTGGCAACAGTGAAGTAATGTTCGCCGGCATTTATTACCCTCACGGCATTCTCAATACTTGTTTGTGTACAGAGGCAAGCCGTCTTCTCTATGATCTATGCAGGAAAGGAAACATTTCTCATCAGCGAATCGGTAAACTGATTGTTGCTGCCAACGACGAAGAATGTGAACGACTCGAAGTCATAAAAAAGCATGCCGAGAGAAATGGCGTATCAGATCTCAGCATGCTGGTAATGAAGCAAGCCTTGACCCTCAAACCGGAGGTCAGTGCAAAGGCTGCCATCTATTCTCCATTCATCGAGATTATCGATGTCGTGGCCTGATGCGCTCTTTCTCAATAAATGCCAAAAAAGGTACTGTGGTCTCTCTCCGATCTAAGGTGACAGTCATTCACACAAAAAGATGGCATCTATGGATTGGAAACAAACGGGGAGAATACCGATTTCAGACCACGGTCATGATCAACAGCGCCGGTCTTTATTCCGACATTATCGCCGCTCTGGCCGGCATTAATATAAAACGGTGTGGTTACCGCATGAAGCACTGCAAAGGAAATCATTTTTCCGCCTCCCCTGCTTCGAGACTGAATCATCTGGTTTATCTCGTGCTCCCAGAAAATACGAAAAGCCTCGGCATCCATGCCACTCTGGATCTCGGCAACCGTGTTAAGTTCGGCCCGGACAGTCAGTACATAGATGAAATCGAACACAGAATAGATGAAGGGGGAAGGGAATTGTTATATCAATCCATCAGAAATTACCTGCCCGTGATCAAGCCGGAATAGCCCCATCGGGACATGTGTGGCATTCGTCCGAAACTCCAGGCTCCCGGTTACGTCTACCGCGACTTCATCAGTACGGATGAAAGCGATACAGGATATCCCGAACTGATAAATTTCATCGGCATTGAATCTCCCGGATTGGCCTCCTGTGCCGCCATCACGCAGTATGTAAGGGCCATCGTGGCTACCTGCCTATAGGAGCAGAGTTCGGGAAGAAAGTCTCAAAATCCAAGGCATTCATCAAATGCATTATGGGTTGGAATTAAATGGCAAGTTCGAAGGCGTTTCGTATAAGCTCTATAGTACTCCCGTCAGACAGCATCTTGATCGCCACGATGTCGAATCTTGCAATGCAGAGAGGTATTTCTCTTTTAAATACGTGAGGGAAATTTTTGGAATCTTCTTCTAGTTTTCTAAATCTACGTCAAGCTGGGATCGCTACACTCTTCCGTTTTCCTGCTCTTAACCTCCACAGATTCAATCGCATCCCCAGCTTTTGCCACAATGTCAATCTCTCCCAAGGGGCACTTGTAATTGGGTGCGACATCCGACAGCGATTACCCTTCAAAAATAGGCAACAGCTATATCCTCTCCTTTCTCTCGGGTCAGTATCCTATCAGAACCCTTCATTATCGCTTCCGTTGCCGCAAAATGTTTTTAAAACTCCATTTCGGTATTCGTGTGGAGGAGACTCTTGTCTTTAAGTACGAAAGACCTTCGATGAATCTTGCAATGCCCGTGCTTCTTAATCGCCTCTCTATGTTCCGCTGTAGCATAACCTTTGTTCTTGGAAAAATTATATTGCGGGAACTGGCGATGATAGATCTCCATGATTCTGTCTCTGGAGACTTTGGCAATTATAGAGGCAGATGCTACGGAGACGCTTCGCGCATCGCCTTTCACAATGGTTTCCTGGGGAATGGAGAGAAAAATACGATGTAATCCGTCAATGAGCAGATAGTCGGGCGTTAGAGAAAGATTTAATGTGGCCTCCTTCATAGCCGCCAGTGACGCCTGGAATATGTTCACTTCGTCAATAACCGAAGACTCGATAACACCGAGGCCAATGGAAAGAGCATCTCGTCTTATGATTTCGGAAAGGCTGTCTCTCTTCTTAGCCGGAAGTTGCTTCGAATCTTTAATTTCCCTGTTCTTGTAGTCGGGGGGAAGTATCACTGCCGCAGCGACAACGGGACCCGCAAGGGGACCTCTGCCCACCTCATCAATGCCAGCTATTGATCTATAACCAAGTTGACGTGCTCGCCGTTCGAAACTGTTCATAATCGGGATAAAGAACTTGCAAACGTGGGTTCTGAGGGGCTGACCAAAGAAGGGGAAACTTTCCCGCATCCCTTAATGTGAAGATTTAGCTGATACGGGGAAACTCCTCTGCGCATGGCTTTTTTAATACCTATTTCCCCATTTCTTTGATTCTTGCTTTTTTCCCTCTTAATCCGCGCAAGTAGTATAGGCGGGAACGCCTCACTTTGCCGCGATTGACTATCTCGATCCTATCTATGACCGGTGAATGAAGGGGAAATGTCCTTTCAACTCCTACACCGTAGGAAACCTTCCTCACCGTGAAGCTCGACCGGCAATCGCCCCGTTTTTTTCGGATAACGACGCCTTCAAAGGCCTGTATTCTCTGCTTCTGTCCCTCCACAATTCTCACATACACTCTAACGGTATCGCCGGGCTTGAAACTAGGAATGTCTCCTCTCATCTGCTCTTTTTCAAGCATTTCCATTGAATTCATATCGAAAATTCCTCCTTAATAGCATCTCTCACAAATATTTTTTAATATCTTCGAGTGTTTTTATGTCCTCATCAGATAGTTTTATTTTTTCCAGCAAGTCCGGCCGCCTCAAATATGTTCTTCTTAGCGATTCCTTCCTGCGCCATGAATCAATCTCCCGGTGATTACCAGACACCAATACCTCGGGAACCTGCCAGTCACGGTAGCTGCCGGGACGTGTATACTGGGGATACTCCAACAAGCCGGTAGAAAACGAATCATTAGATGCGGAGTCATTATTTCCCAGAACACCCGGGATCAGACGGGCAACGACTTCAATGATGACCATAGCCGAAAGCTCCCCACCCGTCAAAATAAAATCGCCTATCGAAATCTCCCTGTCAACCAGATGACCCCTTACCCTTTCGTCCACACCTTCATAATGACCGCATACGAGAACAATGCGCAAATGGCGAGACATTTCCTCCGCTATCTTCTGGTTGAAGGTTTCTCCCTGGGGGGTCAGGAGGACTACTAGGGCATTATCCCTTGAGGGTGCGATTAACGTGAGAGCCTTGTCTATTGGTTCCACTTTCATGACCATGCCGCCGCCGCCTCCGTAAGGGGCGTCATCCGTCATCCTATGCTTATCTTCAGCGTAGTCGCGGATGTTGTGGAGATGGATTTCCACCATCCCATTCTCCTGCGCTCTCTTCAAGATACTGTGATTAAGCGGGGATTCAAACATTTCGGGGAAGACGGATAGGATATCAAACCTGATCATGGCCTTCTATAAACCTTCAAGCAGTCTTACAACCATCATCCCCCGATCGATATCAATTTTTCGTATCACATCGGCAATGCCTGGCAGCAAAATTTCTCTTTCTACCCCACTGCATACATAGACGTCATTACTCCCTGTAGGGAAAATAGTCTCAATTACGCCTAAAAAGAGGCCCTCCTCCGTAATCACCTTAAGGCCTATCATGTCCCGCCAGTAATATTCGCCTTCCGGCAATTCTTCCAGCCTGTCTGCGGGAATCAGTACACGACAACCAACAAATGCATTCGCACTCTCGAGATTTCCGACGCCTCCTATTTCGAGAAAAAAAATCTTCCCTCTGCTCCGGATGCCCTTCAATTTGAAGGGCCCCTTCATATCATTACCGCAATCTATATATAGTTCGTCAAGGTTTCGAAGCTTGTCATTTGACTCAAGGTACGACACAGCTTTCATGCGCCCCTTAAGTCCGCAGGATTTGACAATCTTGCCAATTTCAAAGAACTGAGTCTGGTTCATTCAATAATTTCTAAGACTGCCCTCTTGCGAAGCTTCGTCGATGCTGCACTTAAAATAGTCCTCATGGCTTTTGCGGTTCTTCCCTGTTTGCCGATAACTTTACCAAGGTCTTCCTTCGCAACTCTAAGTTCGATCACAGAAGTCTGCTCACCAAGCACCTCGGATACTTCTACGGAATCCGGATTATCCACCAAAGACTGAGCTATGTACTTGATCAACTCTTTCATCGTCACAACCTCCACGGATTACTTATGCAATAAATCCATTTGAAATATCGACTTCAGCCGAAAAACCATTCAATTTCGAAATTCAAGACATGGCCCCATTTTTTTCAACTATGTTCACTTCGCGATCCCTTTCTTTGCAAACAACTGCGAAACCGTCAAAGTGGGTATAGCTCCTTTTGAAAGCCAATCGACAACACGTTCCTTTTTCAGGACAACCTCCGCCGGATTTTTTTGAGGATTATAACTTCCCAGAATCTCCAGAAATCTGCCATCTCTCGGAGATTCAGAATCGGCTACCACAATCCTATAATAGGGCCTACCTTTCCCACCAAGTCGCGCCAACCTTATCTTAACTGCCATTCTTATTATCTATCACCTCCTGAAAATTATTATAATTCGCTATGCACACGTTGTTTATAAAGGAAGAACTTTTATTATAATCTATTTTTCCTTTAATTAAAAGGGCAAATTACCCCTGCGAAACGATTTCATCCCTCCCTTTGACGTCAGCTTTTTCATAATCTTCCTCATCTCACCATAATTTTTCAACAGCCTGTTAACGTCCTGGACAGTGGCTCCACTTCCCTTCGCTATCCTTTTTCTTCTTTCGCCATCAATTAAGAGATAATTCGAACGTTCCTTCCTTGTCATAGAATCGATTATCGCCATGGTTCTTATCATTTCTTTCTCATCGGGTGTCGCATGCGCCAGGGCTTTGAGCTTTCCCAATCCGGGAATCATCCCCACGATATCGCCGATAGACCCCATCGACTTTATCTGTTTCAATTGGTCACGGAAATCTTCAAGGGTGAATTCATTCTTTCTGATTTTCTTCTCAAGCTCTCGCGCCTGTTTTTCATCGACTCTAGCCTGCGCCTTTTCGACAAAGGTCAGGATGTCACCCATGCCTAAGATCCGTGAAGCGAGGCGCTCGGGATGACAAACCTCTAAAGCATCTATTTTTTCACCCACACCGATGAACTTTATGGGCTTGCCGATAACTGCTTTCAGCGAGAGTGCTGCGCCGCCCCTTGCATCTCCATCCATCTTGGTCATAATCACGCCATCAATGCCGAGAAGCTCATTAAATTTTCCCGCGACATTCACAGCATCCTGGCCTGTCATGGCATCTGCGACAAGGAGAATTTCCACTGGATTAACTGCATCCTTTATCCTTTTCAGTTCATTCATCATTTCATCGTCTATATGAAGCCGGCCGGCGGTATCTATGATAGTCACCTCATAACCATTGCTCCTTGCCTCATCGACGGCCTGCAGGCACATCCTGACTGGATCATCAGTATCTACGGAAGCATAAATCCCCACACCTTCAATTTTCTCGCCTAAGACCCGCAGCTGCTCTATGGCTGCCGGCCTGTACACATCCGACGAAACGAGGTATACCCTCTTGCCCTCATTGACCAGATGCTGTGCAAGCTTTACCGCTGTCGTAGTTTTGCCACATCCCTGAAGACCGACCATCATTACCGGTGCAGGAAATCGGCCGGATAGTTTCAGTTGAGTGCTTTTTCCTCCCAATAGCTCGACAAGCCGGTCATGGACAATCTTCACGACCTGCTGGCCCGGTGTAATACTGTCAAGAACCTCTTGCCCTACAGCCCTGGACCCGACGTCATCTATAAAGTCTTTGACCACTTTAAAATTGACATCCGCCTCAAGAAGGGCCATGCGTATCTCTCTCAAAGCGGAGACAATATTATCTTCATCAAGGCGACCTCGCCGTTTGAGTTTCTTAAATACGTTTTCTAATTTTTCCGTCAGCGTCTCAAACATCACTCACCGGCATATATCTGCTGATTTTAGTTATTCTTTGCTCCCATCCTAAGAACGACACAGTTAAGTCCCTTGACTGTTCTTGCCACAAGCTCCGCCGCCTTCTGAGCATCTTCCCGATTTTCAAAACCCTCAAGAGTTAAGCGCATCCACTTTCCCTTTTTCGGCACCTGCATTTCTGTAATTCTGGGGGAGAACCCCAAGCCTGTAAGTTTCTTACATAACTGGTCCGCTTTTTCCTTTTCCTTGAAAGAGCCAACCTGTATCTGATATTTCTCCGGTTCATCAGGCGGCCTTATTTCCGTTTGTGTGACGGCAGGAACCGAAGGCTGTTTTTCGTCAGACGCCGCCACTGCCAGAGGCGCTTTCTTTTCTTCAGGCACAATTTCTTCCACCCCTGCCTTGGCGGTTTCTGTCGCTGTTTCGCCTGCGGATACTGCAGTCTCAGCCCTGCTCGACGACCAGCCAAGCTTTCCCATCATAATGCCTCGAAAACCGCGTGAATACTTTTCCGGGTAGGTATCAATATTCTTGCCAACCGTCACACCGAACAGAAAAACAACAAAAAGCAAACAGGACATCCCCACAATAAAGAGAATCAACGCCCGTTTACCAAGTTTCAATTCAAATACGCGAACATTCTTGGATGTCATTTCACTCTTCTACTGTCTTCACATTTTTTCCGGTGCTGAAACTCCCAGTATCCTTAAGGCATTGCCGAGCACGGTCAGAATTGATTTCGTCAGGAAAAGCCTCGCCCTGCTCAGGTCTTCTTCATCAGAAAGCACCTTATGCTTGTTATAATAGCTGTGGAAGAGCGCTGCAAGATCATTAAGGTAAAACGTCAAGCGGTGTGGCTCAAGGGACAGCGCGGCGCCTTCAACCACCTCGGAGAGCCGGGAGATTGTTTTAATTAAGTTAATCTCCTCAGGAAGAGTCAGGAAGCTCAAATCCACTTCATCATACGCCGGCATTTTGTATCCCCGCTCATCGGCATTTCTCATGATGCTGCAAATTCTCGCATGGGCATACTGCACATAGTATACGGGATTCTCGCTGGATTGCCTCTTCGCCAGTTCCAGATCAAAATCCAGGTGACTGTCCGATCGCCTCATCAGGAAATTATACCTTGCTGCGTCTTTTCCCACTTCGTCGACGACTTCCCTCAGGGTCACGAACTCACCGGCACGGGTGGACATGGGGACGGGCTTCCCATCCCGCAAGAGATTCACAAGCTGCACCAGAACGATCTTCAGCGAATCCTTTTCGTGGCCGAGCGCCTCTATGCAGGCAGCCATCCGGGGGATATATCCATGATGGTCGGCCCCCCAGACATCGATAATTTTATCGAAGCCGCGCTGGTACTTATTCTGATGATAGGCTATGTCGGCGGCAAAGTAGGTGGGCTCTCCACTCTTTCTTATAACCACCCTGTCTTTCTCATCCCCAAAAGCTGTGGTCCTGAACCAGACCGTTTCCCCATCGTTGTAAATAAATTTGCTCTGCTCAAGTTGGGCAAGCAGCTTTGCAACTCCATCATCCTTGTAAAGATCCTTCTCACTGAAGTAATTATCGAAAACTACACCGAAGGCCTTTAGATCGTCCTTGATGCCCTGTAGTATTCTACTTGCAGCATATTCGGTAAAAATGCGGACGGTCTCTTCGGGATTTATGTCACGATAGTGGTCACCCTCTCTCGAAATAATTTCCTTGGCTAAATCTTTGATGTAGTCTCCCTGATAGCAGACTTCAGGAAATTCTGCATTCTCGCCGAGAAGTTCGAGGTAACGAAAGAAAATGGACTTCCCCAGGTTGTTCATCTGGTTGCCTGTATCATTAATGTAATATTCGCAAAAAACCGAACACCCTGTTGCCTCAAGGATTTTCGCAATGACATCGCCAACAACTGCACCCCTCGCATGTCCTATGTGCAGAGGTCCAGTGGGATTGGCGCTGACAAATTCTAAATGTATTTTCTTCCCTCTACCGGAATCAGAGGCGCCATACCGATCACCAAGTTTATCGATATCGTGAAGCAAGGTGCGCCATACGTCTTCCCGTATAAATAAGTTCATAAAACCGGGACCTGCGATCTCGATATTTGCCAGCACATCATCTCCGCCGCTGATATTCTTTGAGATGATCTCTGCAATCCGGCGGGGCGGCATTTTGCCCTTCGCACGGGATGCCAGTATCATCGCCACATTGGAAGCATAGTCACCGTGACCGGCATTCTTCGGTATATCGATTTCAATATAGGGGATAGCTTCTGCCTCTATTAACTTTTTCTCAATACAGGCTTTTACGGCTTTTCCCAGCAGTGTTTGCAATCTGCGCTTCATTTAATCACGCACCTTAAGATACCCGCCATTCAAAGATCTCTCAAACTCGTCGGAGAATCACAGTGGCTGAGAAATCATTATTATCCATACTAAAAAAGTTGGCCATATGGCCAACCTCTTATTTGTATAACAGGATTCAAAAGCCAAACCAAGCAGGTTACTAATCAGCCCCAACAGTCACGCCATTCGATTCTCTTTTCCTGCACTTTCCTCGCTATTTAGTACGGTATATTCATACCCCTTCGAAGTCAAGAAATTTTGATAAAAACGTCAGTAGTAAAAGAACAGAAAATTCATCACGTCCGCGCCCACAAACAGGTAGGCTACAGCAGCTATGGACAGGAAAGGGCCAAAAGGCACTGCATATTTCATGTCCTGCCCCTTCATAACCATAGCCGATACACCCACCACTGCGCCAAGCAAGGAGCTCGCAAACAGAACAAAAAACAGAGACTTCCACCCCAAGAAAGCGCCGAGCATGGCAAGCAGCTTGATATCCCCTCCACCCATGCCCTCTCGTTTTGTAATGATTTCATAAATGAAAGCTATGGCAAGGAGACACCCTCCGCCGACCAGGATGCCCAAGAGACCCTCCCAAATCGTTACATCCATAAAAAAAACTGCGAGCAGAAAAAAGACAGGTATCCCCGGCAGACTGATGACATCAGGTATTATCTGGTGACGGAGATCAATAAATGTAATGACGATCAATGCACAGGTAAAGATGAAAGAAGCGAGGTATTTGTAACACAGACCGAATTTTAAGAATAGAAGGAGCGACATAATCGCCGTAATCGCTTCCACAATGGGGTATTGCAAAGAGATCTTATCATGGCAGTCCCTACATTTCCCACGCAAAATAAGGTAACTGATGATGGGAATATTATCGTAAATCCTTACGGCGTGACCGCACTTCTGGCAGTGGGAAGATGGAAGAACGATGGATTGCCCCTCAGGAATCCGGAATATCAAGACATTGAGAAAGCTCCCAACCACAGCACCCACACACGTGAGAAAGATCTCCAGAAATGCGCTCATACAAACCTTGTTAATGCCTTTCGCCTATTTTTCGCAAGAACGTGACCTAACCCTTCGGGCGTTTTAATTACTGCAATAACAATCATCCAATGAATTTTTTGAGCGGTTTACCGATTATCTCTATCAGCCGTCATTGCGGTCCCACTCATAAGGAATATCATTATCATGGGGATGCACCCTGAATTCATCGGGCTCCCTGTAATCGAATGCCTCTGTGGGCGTATTGACCACCACGGCCTCTTCCTGGCAGATGCATTTGAATCCGTGATAAACGAAAGGCGGGATGTGAATCAAAATAGGATCATGTTCACCCGCAAAGAACTCGTTTATCTCACCACATGTAGAAGAATCCAACCTGCCGTCGTAAAGAACAATTTTCATCATGCCTTTTACAACGGCCATATTATCATACTGCTTCTTATGATAATGCCATCCTTTTACAACTCCCGGGTAGGCGGTCGTAATATACACCTGACCGAATTTTTTAAACATCTCATCGTCTGTGCGCAGGATCTCCATTAATCTGCCCCGCTCATCCGGTATGACCTTCAGTTTTTTAACCATGACACCTTCGATCATATTCGACGTCCTCACATTTTGTTTGCTCCTGTCTGCGCCACCATATTACCTGCATATTGCAGGGATTCAAATGTCCCCGCATCGCTCCACCATCCATCAAGAATATCCCACTCCATTTTCCCTTCGTTAATATAGAAATTATTAACGTCTGTAATCTCCAGTTCCCCTCTCTGCGAAGGCTTCAAAGTCTTAATGAATTCGAAAACCCTTTTATCATACATATAAATGCCGATGACGGCAAACTGAGATTTCGGCACGGCAGGTTTTTCTTCAACACGTATAATGCGGTTTCCATCGAAAACAGGAACACCGAACCTCTTGGGATCAGGCACCTCTTTCAGCATAATGCGGGCCCCTTCCCTCTGCTTCTTGAAAGATTCAACTGCCTTTCTGACATTTTTCTCAATGATATTATCCCCCAAGACAACGACAATTTTCCCTTCGTCGGCAAAAAACTCCGCAAGGCTCAGGGCTGCGGCTATTCCCCCCTCTCCCTCCTGATAGGTATAATTGAGATGTCTGAGACCGAAGCCCGCCCCGTTTCCCAAGAGTTTCAGAAATTCGCCCGCATTGTTTCCTCCTGTAACAATCATGATGTCATCAATACCGGCATTCACCAGTATCTTTATGGGATAATAAATCATGGGTTCATCGTAAACCGGAAGGAGATGTTTATTGGTGACCTTTGTAAGAGGATACATTCGACTGCCCAAACCTCCCGCTAAGACAACACCCTTCATGCTTTCTTCTCCTTTTTTGCCGGGACAGGCGTCACCCGTATCCTCAGTGCAAATCCAAGAATAACGGATTAACCCGAAGTCAATCTCAAGACCGATAATTGCGCATTCCTATATCACATTAAATTCCACTCAACAATAGAAACATTCTTTTATTATTCACCCTTTACATCCATGACAGGCGTGATATAAGATGCAGAATACTCAGATAGGAGAATGTACCGTGAGTGATGAATTCTATATGAAACGGGCCCTCAGGCTTGCCCGCAAAGGAGAGGCATGGGTGAGTCCGAACCCTATGGTGGGTGCTGTCATTGTACAGAAGGGCCGGATTATCGGAGAGGGGTATCATCAGGAATTCGGGGGTAATCACGCCGAAATCAATGCGATTAATGCAGTCACTAAACCCACCAAGGGCGCGACCATCTATATTAACCTCGAACCCTGTACTCATTACGGGAAAACACCTCCCTGCATAGAAAGCGTTATTGCAGCCAAACCAGCGAGAGTAGTCATCGGCACCCCTGATGCCAATCCTGCAGTCACAGGCAAAGGCATAGAAGCATTGAAACGCCACGGCATAAAGACAACCGTGGGCGTCCTAGAAGAATTGTGCAAGGAGCTCAATGAACGGTTCTTTAAATTTATGCGGACGGGAATTCCCTTCGTAACCCTCAAGTTCGCCCAAAGCATCGATGGAAGGATTGCCACTGCCTCGGGACATTCCCGGTGGATCAGTTCCGAGCAGTCACTCAAGTTTGCTCACGTATTGAGAAGCCATCATGATGCCGTGCTCGTTGGTTCGGGCACCTTGGCGAAGGATGATCCGGAATTGACTGTTCGCCTAAGCAGGGGCAGAAGCCCTCTCAGGATTGTTGTCGACTCCCATTTGCATATATCTCCTGATGCACGAATTCTGAAAGATCAAGACAAGGCCAAAACTATAGTCGCAACCATTAATAATGCGGACCGCAAAAAACGCGCCCGGCTTACGGATTGCGGAATTGAAGTGCTGGCAGTTGACACCGATAAGGATCGCCGTGTGGATCTGATGAGACTTCTTATGGAACTGGGAAAAAGGAATGTCTCCTCTGTCCTCGTCGAAGGCGGAGCAGACATTATCACATCCATGTTGGTGGAACAACTGCCAGATAGAGTAGTCATAATTATTGCTCCGAAGATTGTAGGCAAAGGGCTTGAGGCGATCGGCGATCTTGGTATCAAGAGCATAAATGAGTCGCTCAGACTTGCCTACAGAAAAGTCCGCAGACTTGGCGACGACCTGATCATCGATGGCAGAATAGAAAAAAAGAGCCCGCAGTAAGAAGCGGTACTTGAGTGGCAAATCACAATTCGTCTTTTCCGTAGAAAGCATTAAAGGAGGAAACCTTGGCTGATAAATTCGTCAGTGAAAGAAATATTAGATTCTTGCTCTATGAAGTTTTCGATGCAACCTCCCTCCTCAAATATCCTCGCTATGCCGATCATAGCCGGGAGGCCTTCGACATGATCCTTGAAACAGCCATGAAAGTGGGAAGGGATGTCTTCAAACCCACCTTACGGGAAATGGATAAAAACCAACCGGAATTTGTCGATGGCCGGGTTAAGGTTCATCCACAGGTGAAGGAGATCATGCAGATTTGCGGCGCAGGCGGCTGGATATCCGCCACCGCCCCTGCCGAACTGGGTGGGCAGCAGATCCCCGTGATATTGGGATTCGTCCCCATGTTCATCTTCTCCGCAGCGAATTACGCAGGGAGCGTCTATCCCTACCTCACCGACGGCGCCGCCCATCTCATATATTCCTTTGGCACTGAAGAACTGATCAATGCCTATTTACCCAGGATGTACGCCGGCGACTGGCAGGGTACCATGGCCCTCACGGAGCCTCAGGCGGGGAGTTCCCTGTCTGATATAACCACCCTTGCTGAACCCAGTGACCAAGGGTACTACCGCATACGGGGACAAAAAATATTTATATCAGCAGGAGATCATGATGGTGTGCAAAACGTAGTACATCTTCTTCTGGCGCGGATTGCCGGCGCTCCTGCAGGCGTGAAAGGTATTTCTCTATTTGTCGTCCCGAAGATGCGACCTGATGGTAGTGGCGCACTCATCTCTAACGATGTCCACGTAACGGGAATCTACCACAAGATGGGTTACCGCGGGGCGCCCATCACCCAGCTGAGCTTCGGCGAGAACAATGACTGCAGGGGCCATCTCGTAGGACAGCCGAACCGGGGACTCTCCCATATGTTTCAGTTGATGAACGAGGCACGAATTGCCGTAGGCATAGCTGCCACCGGCATTGCTTCCGCCGCCTATTATGCGGCGCTGGAATATACCCGGGAGCGGCCCCAGGGAAGACCGCTTGCCGCGAAAGATCCTTCGTCTCCTCAAATTCCCATCATTGAACACCATGACGTGAAAAGGATGCTTCTCTTCCAGCGTGCCGTCGTCGAAGGTTCCCTTTCACTCCTCATGCAATGCGGCAAATATGTCGATCTGGAAAAGGTCCTTGAAGGAAAGGCAAAAGAGAAATACACCCTCCTTCTGGAGATTCTCACGCCTGTGGCCAAGAGCTATCCTGCGGAGATGGGAATCCTTTCCGTAAGCCAAGCCTTGCAATGTCTCGGCGGCTACGGATACTGCGATGAGTTTCCCCTGGAACAATTCTATCGCGACGCGCGCATTCATCCCATTCACGAGGGAACCACGGGTATTCAAGCCCTCGATCTCCTGGGCCGCAAGGTTCCCATGAAGAACGGAGAAGCAACCATGCTGCTTATCCAGGAGATCGAAAAGACCATCGCCATCGCCAAAGATGAGCCGCAGTTGCGGGCTTACGCTGGGGAACTCGAAGAAGCTGCGGATAAACTCAAGAAGGTCACGGCACAACTCGTCAGACTTGCCATGCAGGGAAAGACGGACCTTTTCCTGGCAAACGCAACACTTTATCTGGAATTCTTCGGCATCATAACCATAGGTTGGCAGTGGCTCCTCCAGGCCCTTGCCGCCTACAAGGCCTTACAGATCAATCCCGCCGTGACGGATATGAATTTCTATCAGGGCAAGCTGTATACCTTCCGGTATTTTTTCCAGTACGAACTCCCCAAAATCGAGGGTTTGGCAAAGAGCCTGCTCGCAAGCAACGGGATAACATTAGATATGATGAAGGATTTTTTCTGAGAGAATGATCCGAGAATTCATATCTGAGTGGGATTGGCAGTACCTGCTCGCAGTTTGATTTTCTCGGAAAAATTTCTTTTTTCATACTCTTCTTTTTTCCGGAAATAGATTCCTCCTGTGAAGACGAAATATAATCCCTGATAACCTGTATTTTTTATTGTTATCTTGTTGTTTTCAATCATCCATAGGGTGACCAAGAAATAAGATTTCCCCTCCGTCATCATTCTGCCTCAGCCTTATAGACGACTCTAATAAGAATAGTTAGCATACACAAGAAATGGCCGATTGCTTTTTTAATGACCTGTGGTATAGAGATAAGATGCATGAAAAAGAAGTAACACAGCAAACAACATCGTCCTGAACATTGAGACGCGGGGCCATTTTAGGAGACCTGCAATGACCGTAGAATTTGGACTTCTGCTACTCGAATCCGCACTGCTTGTCGTCACCATTATACTTCTGCTTTATGGCATTCATGAGGGAAAACGAAGAGATGACCTGCTAAGGGAAGTCGGGAGGGCTACAAAGGTCCTTACGCGTCAGGAATATTTCTTTTCCATAATGAACGCAATGCTTGATGCTAAACAGGAGATAATAGGATGCATTACCGGTACGCCACCCTCCAGTGATGATATGCAGATGACCAGGCGTATTGCGGATGCTATCGAGAATATGACCAGGAAAGGGGTGACCATCAAATACCTTCTGCCGAAATTCCCGGACCGCCTGCAGATCGGCGTTCAATACACAAAAGCGGGAGCCGAGATCCGCTTCAGCAGTTGTCTTATGGTCCATAGTATTCGTTATACTGTGGTCGACGAGAGAATTGTGGTTATTGGCATCCCAGAAAGTATAGGTGAGAGGGAGGCGACAAAAAAGGGATATACGATACCATCCGAAGGGCTTGCTATCGTCCTCAAAAATTACTTTAATGACTGCGAAAAACAGATGAGCCTGAAAGAATATATACTGGAAGTAATAGAACAGACCGGCGCTACAGTCGAGCATCTGGCAAGGGAGTTTCGTCTGGACGAAAAGGAACTGAAGAAACTTGTTGAATGAGAGATGACGCGTTTCAGTGGATCATGCCATGATAAAGGCATGCGGCAAGTTGCCTCTTGGGAAAGGTCTTCTCATGCTATAGGGGCAAAAGAAGAAAAGAGTAATGGATGCGAGCCCAATTCTTACGCGTAAGGAGATGGTTCAAAAATTGGGTGGGCCGTCATGTGGCTCGCCTGTCCTTTACTGTAATTTCTTCACCTGACGGGGGAAGCAACATTCCCAGTTTGGCATACCATCTTCTTCATTGCGAAGTTTCATGGTCCACTCGCCCTTGCTTATCTCCGTCGCAATAATAGAGCTGCCAACAACCTTCTTACCCCTCACTTCAACCTGGTCGCCGGCTTTAAATTTCAGCTTCTGATTGTTCATGAACCACTTGGGCCCCATATAGACAACATAACTGTTGCCTTGATCTGTAACGAAGTGCATTTGCAGAGCGTCTTTCGTGCCAGGCATATTTTCAACCTTCTCCACCTTGCCGGATTCGATCACAATTGCTTCATTTCCCTCCAGTCCTGTCTGGATCGGACCTGGAACTCCGAAAGACCACGCACCCGATGAATTAGTGGACCCTGGTACCTGCGATTTTTCCTGAGCTAATGATGCCTGTGCAAACATTAGATTCACCGCAAGAGCCGTTGTAACTAACATAATCCATATTGCCCTTTTTCTCATACTCTCCTCCTTGCAACTCAGATTTATTTTGTCGACCCACCCGATTATGAACTTAAAGACTTAAAAAACTTTAAATGTTCTAGATAGAGGGGCTGTCGCCATTGAGTCGGTGGCGTTGCACTCAATGCTGCAGGTAATTTTTTCTACCTGCAAATGCCCTCGTTATAAAAATGCTTCATCATGAATTAATTTGCAATAAGGCATAGACTGATTTGCTGCATCAAAAATCATTAGTTAGTCTTCTATTGCTCAGAGAATTCGAGATGATAAATGAGGGATTGCCTGATTGAATTGACGACAATAGCCCTATAAATGTTTTTATATATAATAATATGGAAATCCTCACTTAACATTATTGAACAAAATTCGAAGGGGAAATAATGTGATGCAACGGTTGCAAGTTAAGTTGTGCTTGCCGGCCCCGGGGCCTCGTCGTTCGACTACTATAAAGGCAATTCCGGTACAACCGACTGGCTGCCTGTCCCGGAAGCGGCGCAGAAGGCATTTCCGAGTGTCGAACGGATTATGCGAGAGAAAATTGTCCGCCGCTGATAGATAAATCGACAAGCTCGACCGTCGCGAATATCCTGAAGCGACAACCTTAAAGAAATATCCGGGGGAACGTTAGTGTTGAGATGAATGAATTATGGTAAAGATCAAAAGAGTTTATGAACAAATATCTCCAGGCGATGGCAAGCGTATCCTTGTAGATCGTCTCTGGCCCAGGGGAATCAAGAAAGAAGATGCCGCCGTCGACGAATGGCTTAAGGACATTGCACCCAGCACTGAGCTCAGACAATGGTACTCCCACGATCCAGAAAAGTGGGTCGGGTTCAAGAAACGCTATAAAATAGAACTCAAAGATAGAATGGGAATTATCGGTCGGCTTCGTCAGGAATCTAAAAAGGGCACGATCACCCTCCTGTTTTCCGCCAAGGCGACGGAACTCAATAACGCGGCCGCCCTCAGGGAGTTTATTGAAGAGTGAGGCAGCGGTGATCTGCTCATGGTCAAAAATGATGAGCAGGCGCAAACTATAAGAACTCATTGGCAGGTGTGTCATGTTCAGACAGAGATATGTGCTTGAAGAGATGTTTGCCACGACAGGTATTGCCATCAATGGCAGCAGTCCGTGGGATATGCACGTAAGAGATGAACGTATTTTCGCACGGCTCCTGCAGGACAGAA
>Ga0326728_10000506_pt1 | contig 152395 bp, 108 predicted proteins | sample MB3enrmetagenome_FD_207602 | JGI IMG/M metagenome (GOLD analysis project Ga0326728, IMG submission 207602) | Lab enriched peat soil microbial communities from McLean, Ithaca, NY, United States - MB31MN | ecosystem: Environmental > Terrestrial > Soil > Wetlands > Peat | place: USA: New York... | reverse complement strand
CCTTCGCCACCGCCATCTCACTGGCACTCCAGTACGGCGTGCCGCTCAAAGTGCTGTGCGACAAGTTCAGCCATTCGCGTTTCGAGCCCAGCGGCTGGACACCCAATCCCGACATCCGCATGGCGAAATCGGTGATGGACTACATCTTCCGCTGGCTGGCGATCAAGTTCCTCCCGCGCGAGGCGCAGCCCAGTGAGGAGGCCCGCGGTTCTCCGCTGAACGGCGCCAATATCGAAAAGGCCACGGGGCTGGCCACGCAGTTCACGCCTGCCACGGGGGAGCGCGCCACCGTAAACCCTGATGGTTCCATGCAGCCCAGCCTTGCGGGTGTAGAGCACTCCGACGACGCTCTCTGTTGCTCCGACTGCGGCGCCATCATGCCGCGCAATGGCGCCTCGTATCGCTGCATGAATTGCGGGGCAACCATCGGCAGTGGGTAGATACAAGTGGGTAGATACAAGCGCAGACCTGCGCCCTTTGCAGGTCTGCGGCTCTTCTCACGTTCCCGCCAAAAAAGCCGCAGACCTCGGAGACCACGAGGTCTGCGGTAGGCGCTTGACTTCACGCGGGGAAGGGATGCATATTGAGTCGGTGAAAACCGCCACGGCGACTCACGGAGCAACATCTGATGCCGTCATTAGCGCTGACGGAAAATACCGTTACAAGCTCGGACGATATTGGAGCCCGAAGGCTCCGCCGGTGGTCTGGATAATGTTGAACCCCAGTACAGCAGACGCGGTGGAGAACGACCCGACGATTCGCCGTTGCGTATCTTTCGCCAAGCGCTGGGGTTTCGGGGGAATAGAGGTCTATAATTTGTTTGCCTTGCGGTCTCCCCACCCAAGTACAATCGAAACCGCACTCGACCCCATCGGGCCAGACAACGATAGTTGGCTAATGGCAGCCTCACAAAGCGGAAGAAAAATAATCGCGGCTTGGGGCTCCTGCCGGACTCAGCTCCGAATTATGAGAGCCACGCAGGTAATAGAGGTTCTCGTTCGAGGAGGAGGACCTGCTCCCGCTACCCTGGGATTGACAAAGACCGGCCGGCCCAAGCATCCCTTGTATGTCCGCGGTGATGCCCAGCTCGTACCTCTTCCATATCACTCCATGGAATTCTGATACTCCCCTCCAAGGCATTTTCGTGCTGAGTCCTCGGCTTGGCGTGCTTCGATAAATCATTGACATGTAAGGGCTTGTCAACAACTGTTGGATAATCTGACAAATCCATAAAATTTTGCTTGCCTTTCTTACAAAACTGGAGTAAGCTTCGAACCATGAAGACAGCTCAGATTTCCAAAACTCCGGTTGAGGACGCGCGGCAGGTCGTACGAAGGACTGACCCGTTAGCGGTGTTACAGGAGGTCTTGGAGTTGGAGCGCGAGAGCAAGCCCGACTTGAAAGTCGACGAGATGCTGTTATTCGCCGTGGCAAACCCTAAGACGGAAGTTGTGGATTCCTTAGGTGCCGTTAGTGTCGTATGCGTTCTGTATGGTGCGTACACGCCCGAGAATCTTATTCCTCCACATTTGTTAACGCACGCGAACTTCAGCACCCTGGATGGACTGAGGAGGGTAACAAATGAGCTGGACAAGAGGGAGGCCAGGCAATGCAAACAGACCTCCGACTGACAGAACTGATCTTAGAAATCACCAACGCTTGCCACCACCGCTGCGTTCATTGCAGCACAGTTGGCGGGCTACCTCGCGAGAACGAACTGACTCAGGACGGTCGGCTCCGTGTACTGCGAGAAGCATGCGAACTAGGGCTCATCGAGCTACGACTGCTTGGAGGAGATCCACTTTTTCGCCTGGGGGACACGATAGACTTGCTGGAGGAAGCTAATCGCCTCGGTGTAGAGCGAGCCTTGATCTGCACATCGGCGGTTGAGCATCGATTGGAATGGCTGAGAACATTCTCCGCAATCGGACCAATCCAAATTTCCGCAGAGGCGAGCATATATTCGGCGTCGTCATCCATTCATGATCAAATTACACTTATACCTGGATCTCTGGAGCGCCTGCTGGTCAATTCCCGTGAAGCGGTGCGCACCGGATTTGATTTAGGATGGAATTTTGTCTGGATGAAACCCAACTTCTACGAACTTGATTCAGTTCTTCGGCTCGCTTCGGAGCTTGGAATTAAGAGGGTTCGAATTCTGCGCCTAATGCTGAATGGTCGGGCACGGGAGAATCGCGCTGCACTAGAGCTGCCGACTGAACTGGAAATGCAGTGTGGGTCAATCATAGCGTCCTCTGCCGACAGGTTCCCGAAGGTGCGGCTTACCTTCTCAAAACCGCTGGCATTTCTCCTTCACAGGGACAATCAAAATGATGTGGCTTCTTGCAGTGCGGGGGAGGGCCAACTCGTGGTCCAGGCGGATGGCAGAGTTGTCCCGTGCATCGGGATGAAGGATATGCCACAGTTTGAAGTGGGCGACGTAAGAACTGAAAGTATTCGAGAAATCCTCTCACGCACCAGCAGGCTGAATTTTCCGCAGAGATCGCGGGAATTTTCCGAGTGTCCTGCGATTTTTTTTCAAAAAAGACCAGAGCTTACGCAATTGACATTGAGGAGAAACTAGCCATGCCACCAAAGACGGATCTTGAACGTGCCCCGAATAGTGACCCCGAGCGTGATTATCTTGCTCAGAGGCTCAAGGAGGCGCGAGAGTACCTGGGGTTGTCCCAAGAGTACGTATCACAGCAAACAAGAATCCCACGCCCGGCCATATCGGAAGCAGAGGCTGGCAGGCGAAAGGTGGAGAGCCTCGAGCTAAAGAGGCTGGCAGCACTCTACGGCCGCCCATTGAGCTATTTCTTGTCGGACCAAGAGGCCCCGGGGTTGGCATCGCGCGAAGCCCCCGACTTCCAAACTGGCGCCGCAGATCAAACCGATATAAAACTTCGAGGCTTAACGAAAGACCTCCCTGCGGAAGACAGGGAAGAAATAGTCCGATTCGCGGAGTACTTGCGGCATAAGAAGCTGGCGTCGGAAACGGGTCGGAGAACTGGGGGAGACAGAACACCATGACACAGGCCCAGCTGATTAGTGCTGCCAGCGGTGCGGCTTTGCTTGCACACCGCAAATACAACGTTGACCGCCAAACACGGGTGGACGTGTTCGATATTTTAAGAGCTGCAGCAAGCGAGGTTTTCTTCAGGCCTCTGAAGAAGGTGTGCGGTGCATACCTGCCCACGGGCGGTCCGGCCCCTGCCGTATTGATCAACTCGAATATGCCCCTAAGCCGCCAACGCTATACAGCCGCGCATGAATTTGGACATCTATTTTTGGAGCACAAGGTAATCAGCCTAGACCAAATTCTCGGCATTAGTTTCGAGGAACGTAAGAACTGGACTGACGAAGAAAACATCGCTGAGACCTTTGCCGCGTTCTTTCTGATGCCCAAAGGGCTGGTTGAGGCCGGCCTTCGCGAGCTTCACCCATCGAAACCAACCCCTGAGACCGCCTACCTACTTTCGCTAAAACTCGGTACGAGTTACTTGGCCACGGTAAACCACTTGCAAACCCTCAAGAAGCTGAATTACGTTCAGGCGGCTGCGTTCAGAAGAATTCAACCCAAGACAATAAAGGCCGGGATCAGCCCGGAGTTAGCTGGAAGGCACGATGTGTGGATCTTGGACGAACATTGGAACGGTCAACCAATATACCCAGCCGTGGACGATACCATCGTAATTCGATTGGATGAGACCCCAACTTCCGGGTATGCGTGGGTGTGGCACAGGGGTCCCCAAAGCCTCCGCGTTCTCCGGGATGGTTTCGCAGATGAACCTACAGAGGAGATTGGTGGTACGCGTGTCCGGGAACTGATAATGGAAGTATCGTCCGACGCACACAACGAGAGGATTGATTTGGAACGCCGACAGCCGTGGGATGACGAAGCCGAGCCCTCAGCCCGCTTTAGCGTGGATCTCTTCCCACAACAAATGAGGAAGACCGGCCCCTTGGTCCTTCCCACGCTTGCCGTTGCCTGACTTATGCTGATCAGCCTTCGCGGGACTCAGAGCGCAGTCAAATGCCAATACGATAGGCCCACGTGCGTGGCATTTGCTGTAACTGCCTTGCACGAGCACGCGTTTGATGTGCTTAAATACTCCAAGAAGACCGCCGAGATCGACCTCTCCGAGGAGTTTTTGCACTATCACTGTAAGAAGTACGACGGCCTGGGGCCGAATTCCAAGGGCACAAAAGTTGCTGCCGCTTCCACCTCGCTGGCCGCGCATGGGCAGTCGCTCGAATGCCATTGCCCTTACCAATCGAGCCTATCGGGGCCTTGTATTTCGGCACCCACGCCCAATGCGTACGCGGACGGAAAGACGCGACTCCTTCCTGGTCTTCGCCGCCTTGACCAATCCCTTGCCACCATCCGCAACTCCCTAAATCTGGGGAGGCCTCTGGTTGCAGTCTTGGATTGGTATTCGAATGCCTATGTCACTCCATCTGGACATATCGAAATGCCCGGACAGAAAGACCGCCTCCTCGGTCGGCACGCGGTGTTGATTGTTGAGCTTGACAAGAAGGAACCGGCTGACCTTTGTGTGATAACGTTCAAGAACTCTTGGGGCCCCAAATGGGGCGACAATGGCTTCGGCTACCTTGGGCTCGACTTTTTCGCCGCATACGGTCGTGAACTTTGGGGCATAAACTTTTAGAAGGAGGATGGTAACCTGAGCAAATTCATTCAATCAGAAACATGTGCCCACGCCTGGGCAGACGCGATGGATTACCTAATGGGCTCGAACGGAGGGAAGGCCTTCAATCTGGTTCTTGCCATTCAAAAGCCAGACGTTGAAGTGGCCGAGGTAACGCTTGTCATTGACGAACTTGCCGGGACCCTTGGCCTAAAGAGCACAATGGAAAATGCAAATGCGATCTGGCCCTCTTTTTTTGCACGGCCTAATCGACATAGCACCGAGGTTTTTTCTGACATTGAACGCTTCGCTGTCCCCGCAATCAAAACGGCGTGCAGGAATCGCCACGATTCGTACGTTGAGCGCTTAATAGCCTGGCGAAGTATGGAATCGGGGGCGGTGGTTCCCCAGCTCCAGAACATACTGACACGACTCAAAAGCGAAATTGCGAACCCTGCCCCAAAGAGTTCTTCGTACGAGCTTTCGATATATTCACCGGGATTGGACCCGGGCTATATGAGTTTTCCGTGTCTCTCTCATCTATCTCTCAAGTACGATCACCATCGGCACCTTGTTCACCTGACGGCTCTGTACCGCAACCACGCTTACCTAAGCCACGCCTACGGAAACTTCCTTGGATTGGGGCGGCTCATGCAATTCGTGTGCAGGGAGATAGACACCTCCCTCGGGGAACTCGTGTCCGTCAGCACCCACGCGGATGCAGAACTATCCGGGCGAAAGTCTCAGACGTTAGCGGCACTTGCTAGAGTTAGGCGAATCTTGGTCGAGCGCGACTCAAAGAGGGTTCCCCCAGGAGAACAATGATGGCAAGGAAGCGCAGACCTGCGCCTTTTGCAGGTCTGCGGCTCTTCCCATGTTCCCACCGCGGGGTGGCGCATACATTGATTCTTATGTATGCGCCCCATTGGGCCGGGAAAGGAGAAAGGGCGCATACATGCAGGACAATGTATGCGCCCGCGGGCAGGAGTAATCCGAGACTGAGTGGTCAAGCTTCCAAGTAGCTGACCATCCGCTCGGGACCATACTGGCAGGTTGAACGGTGGTGCGTTTCCCGCGGTCCACGAGCGCCGCGCTGCGTGGTGGCTAGAGACCAGGAACCACGCGCACCACCTTCTTTGTCCGCACGGAGGCTGGAATATTGCCACGGCTTGTATGGAAAACCAAGGAGATCTCTACCTCAACTCGGCCATTCACTCTTCATGATAGTTCGGAAGGGTAAAGTGGAAGCTTGTGCCTGGGCCGTCATTAATCGTAGCCCATAGCCGGCCGCCATGCGCCTGAAGAATGGAACGGCTAATGGAGAGTCCCATCCCCATGCCGCCGGGCTTCGTGGTATAGAAAGGGTCAAAAATCTTGTCTAGCGTGTTCGGGTCAAGACCTGGCCCCGAGTCTTCAACCGTTACCTGCACCTGGTCCGCGTCAAGGTTCCGGGTGGTTATCAGCAGTTCTCGTGGCCGCTCATCTACACTGCTCATCGCTTCCATAGCATTCATGGCCAGGTTTAGCACCACTTGCTGCAACTGTACTCGATCGCCTGAAATAGGTGAGAGGTCGTCCGCAAACTGCGCTCGGATCATCACGCCCATTCTTTTCGCTTCGTCCCCTACCAGGGCCAGGACTTCCCGAATGGTTTCATTCAGATCCAGTTTTTCGCTAGGTGTCGCAGCTCTCTTGGCCAGCGCTCGAACGCGGGCTATCACCTCACCGGCTCGCTTCCCGTCGCGCACGATCCGCCGGGCGGCTTCCCGGGCTTCCTCCACGTTCGGCGCCTCTCCGGCCAGCCAACGCAGGCAAGCGCTGCCGTTGCTCACTACGCCCGACAGCGGCTGGTTGACTTCATGCGCGATCGAGGCGGCCAGTTCTCCCAGCGTGCTCACCCGGTTCAGGTGCGCGAGTTCTGCCTCGAGCTGGCGCAGCCTCTCGCGCTCTTCCTCGGCCCGCAAGCGGTCACTGATGTCCCGGGCTACTTTCAGCAGGAAGCGACGACCTCCATACCAATACTGGCTGGTGTGTACTTCCACAGGGAACAGCGTCCCGTCCTTTCGCCGATGCCAGTGCCGGTCGAACAACACGCTCTCGCCCGCTGCGGTCCGCTCCGCCACGGATTCGAGGGTCGCTCGGTCCAGATTCACGTCGAAGGCCATCGGGGTCATCCCGATCAGTTCCTGCCACGTGTAACCAAGGCTCTCGCAGGCGCTCCGGTTCACATCAATAATGGTTCCTTGCTCTATGTCCAGAACGAAGAAGGCGTCCGCCGCGTGGTCCACAAAGGTGCGGAAGCGCGTCTCGCTCTCGCGCAGCGATTCTTCAGCCCGCTTGCGCGCGGCCCGGGAACGCAGGGTGACGATGCCGAACGCCAGGTCGGCAGCCAGTTCCTCAAGCAGCCGAATCTCTTCCGAGGTAAAAGCGTTGGGCTGTGCGGAATAAATGCTAAGACTGCCGAAGGCGTTGGCCTGTTCGTCCTTGAGCGGCAGGGCGATTCCGGAACGAAAACCGCGCTGCAAAGCGCTCTCCCGCCAGGGCGCGAGCCGAGGATCCGTCGCGAAATCCTGAATGCAGCAACTTTTCCCGCTCCGGATGGCTGTTCCGGTGGGGCTCCACCCACGCTCCGTGTCGGCCCAAGTGATGCCCAGGTTGGCGAGATATCCCTCCTCGGCCCCGGTCCACGCCACAGGGCGCACGCTTTTGGCCGCGTCGTGTTCGGCATAAGCCACCCACGCCATGCGGTAGCCGGCCTCCTCGCAGACAATGCGGCAGATTTCGTCCAGCAAGCTCTGCTCGTCGCTGGCGCGCAGGAGGATCTGGTTGCAGTTGCTGATGGCTCGCAGTTCGCGATTCGAACGACGCAACGCCTCCTCCGCCCGCTTGCGATCGTCGATGTCCGTACTCGTGCCATACCACTTGACGATCTTTCCCCCTGCGTCGTGGAGGGGTACGTTGCGGATCAACAGCCACCGATATTGCCCGTCCGCCCTGCGTACCCGCGCTTCAGTTTCCATCGCCTTCCCACACGCCACGGCCGCGCGCCACTCATCTATGAACCTGGCAAGATCGTCGGGGTGAACTGCCGCCTCCCAGCCCCGACCCAACGCCTCCTCCAAAGAGACTCCGCTGAACTCCAGCCAACGCCGATTGATGAAATCGACGGAGCCATCCGGCAGAGCGCTCCAGACGTGTCCCGGGATGGTGTCGATCACGTCCCGAAGCTGCCTGGACACCCTTTGAAGTTGATGGACACGGAACTGGTAGGCCGCCCAAACCAGTGCCAGAAAAATGGCCGCGCAGAGGGCGCGGAACCAATTCGTCTGGTACCAGGCGGGCGGAACCACAAACTCCAGTGACGCGCCTTCTTCGTTCCACACGCCGCTGTTGTTGCACGCCGTCAGGCGAAAGCGGTAATTCCCCGGTGGCAGGTTCGAATACTGCACCCGGCGCTGGTTGACTACCTCCCGCCAGTCCCTGTCCTGGCCCTCGAGTTTGAAACGAAAATGAACCTTCTCGGGCGCGACGAAGCTCAGCCCCGTATAGTCAATGGTCAGGTCGCGCACCAGCGGAGGCAGGCGTAGCCGCCTGTTCCCAGCGGCAGGCGTATAGACTTTGCCATCCGCCGTGATCTGCTCGATGTGCACTGGCGGCGGAAGCTTATTGATCAGGGGCAGGCGGCGTGGGTCAACTATGCTGACACCGTCGAGCGGGAGAAACCACACACTTCCATCCGCAGTGTTTGCAATGCGCGGCGCGGGATAGTAATCACCCGCATGGCTTCGGATTCCGTCGGACGCGTCGAAAACCGTCGTTTGAACTGTGCGCCCGGGATCGGTACCCCAGGCGTCCAACTCGGCCCGTGGAATACGCACCAGCCCACACGCTGTGTAGAGCCAGAACGCGTGCGTATTGTCTTCTGCGAAGTCGTGCACGTTGTCGCACGGCAGGCCATTGCGGCTGGTCAGCGTCGCAACCCGCCCGTCTTTAATTCGGCTCAGCCCCCCTTCCGTTGCGGCCCACACTGAACCATCGGCATCGAGCTTCAGATCGGTGACGCGGCCGGTACCGAGACCCTGCGCCGGACCCCAGTAGGCGCGCACGCGGCCGTCTTTGAAATACGATACGCCGCTGTTCCACGACGCTAGCCACAGCCCCCCGTGTGTGGGGTCGGCGACAACAGAATTCGAGCCGGGGTTCGGAAGTCCCAGGCTGGCCCACGGCAATCGTTCGACCACTTTCCCGTCCCGCAGCCGGCAAAGCCCACAACTGCTGCTAGCAGTCCACAGGTTGCCGGCATCATCGCCGGTCACTGGAATTGCTGATGTGATCGGAACACCTGTAAGGGGAAGAAATGTTTCATTCTGGAAATATCCAAGGCCCTTGTGGGTGGAGACCCAGAGCCGGCCCTGAGTATCCTGATACAGCGAATCAATGTAGTTGTCCTGCAAGGGGATCTCGCGAACCACCGCGTTGCTCGGGCCGTTGTTCTGCCGCGCTGTTTCTTTTCCAGGGCGGCGATAAACGGTGATCTGTCCGTTTTTCCATCTGTCCAGACCATCCGACGTCCCCATCCAGACGCTGCCATCCTGTCCCGCAAGCAGACAAACAACGAGGGGGCTTGAGAGTCCCTGGCGAACGGAGATTGTCGGCACGGCGTACTCGCGGAAGCGGTCGATGCCGTTCTCCGTCGCTGCCCACATATTGCCTTCGCGGTCCTCGAAGAAAGTTTCAAGGGAGTTGCCGGAGAGGCCGTCGGAATCCGTAAACGCATCCATCTTCCCACGGTGCTGATGCAAGATTCCGGCGTCCAGGGTCCCGATCCACAAGCCTCCGTCACGGTCCCTTAAGAGCGTTGCCGGCGCGCGCAGCGGCATTCCCGCAGGGTGGGGATATACTTCGATTTTTCCGTTGGCGAGTTTTCCAAATCCGCGGTCCGCGGCGATCAGCAGCCTCCCGTCGTCGTCTTCGCAGATCGCGTTGCGACTAAAGTAGAAAAACGAAGTCCCGGACTGCAATGCGGCCGGCAGGCGGTAGCGTTGGGGTGTTCCAGGTTTCCAGCGCCACAAGCCGTTTCCCGCGGCCAGCCAGAGATTGCCCCGGCTGTCCTCATAAAAGGAGAACACACCAAAGCCGAGCTTGCCGTCGCCACCGTAACACTGAACATCGCGACCCTTGATGGCGCAGAGTATTCCCGGACTTGAGGCTGTCCCCCACTGGATTCCGGAGGCCCACACCACCCCCTGCCGATCCTCGTAAATCGTGAAAATGTCTCTTCCGGCTAGCTCCGAATACTCCGTCAGCTTGCCGTCCTTCCAGCTTACGAGTCCCTTCGCGGTGCCAAGCCAGAGAGTCCCATCGCGCCCAGCCACGATGCTTCGAATGTCGCTGCTCGGGAGGCGCTCACCCAAGGGTGGCTGCCATGGGACGGTGCGAACGCCATCGAAACGGAGCAAGCCGACTTCGGTTGCAAGCCACAGATAACCATCCGGTGACTGTGCAATTTGGTGGATGGTGCCCGTGGCGAAGCCCTCACGGATCTTCCACGCTGTGTGCGCGTATTGACTGACATCCAGCGATGGGTCCAGCCCAAAAACAGGAGGAGACCAGAGCAGTACGTTGAGCGCGCCAAGCGCAATGAGTGCTAGCGCAGGTCTTATTTGTGACTTCGCCCGCTTCATATTGCTAACATCCTCCTAATCCCAGTTTCCTGCGAATTTTATCACCGTCAGGCAACGGACACCACGCTTGGAGACACACGCTTGAGTCACACGCTTGCAAGATATCCTCAGTTCATGAGCCCACCCTTTCCCAACCGGACCTTAATTGACTGCCTTACCTGTTGCCTAGCGGTTACTGAAGACTCTGCACTCGCGTCTGCCCGCTGCGCTCGCGCAAGATCCGCATCGATGTAAAACAGCCTTACCGCGGACTCGATCCCCGCTGTTCTGCGTAGGGGTGCGCCTGGAAGGCCCAATTCAAGGCGCCGTGGGTTTTCAGTGAAGATGGGACACGCCCCATGCTGAATTGTTCCCTCGACCCTCTTCACAAGGAACTACGGGCTACCTTGATAATGCCACCGGATTTTGTGTTACACTCTCTGAGATACACTTGCGGCACGCGGCTTGGCGAAGGTGGGGCCGGCGCCTTTTCGATTATGCGCCTCATGGGACATTCGAGCGTGACAATCAGTCAGCGAGACGTGCACCCCACGCCGGAAGCCCTCGAAATGGCTGTGGAGCGTTTGGATGCCTTAAACCAAAAGGTGATTCAAAGCCTGCCCGGAAGGGCAATTGCCAGCCTTCCCGGCATTGCAACTGACCCTAAAACTGACACCAGCACCACGGCAGTGTCCGTAAGTTATTGACGGGCCGTTAGCTCAATTGGTAGAGCAACTGACTCTTAATCAGTAGGTTGGGGGTTCGATTCCCTCACGGCTCACCAGCTAAATAGCCGCCAGAAGCGGCCCTACCATCAAGCGTCACAACCGCGGCCTATGGCCAGCCCCCTCCCGAACGAAAAGTACGTATGGCGAGGGTTTGCCTTGCCCTTGCGGCTATATGCCGAGCAACTCTTTTAGGTTTTTGATTTTACCTGACGCGAGAAGGCTCAGCGGAATCGCTCGGCCTTCACGATGCCGCGTCCTTCTTGGAAGGCCAGGAATTGGTCCACCTCGACATTCCCCGCTCGTTCGACCATCCCATTGGGCCAGCGAATTTCAATCTGATCCACTTTCTTCGCTGCTCCCAAACCAAAGTGCTGCCGCAGATCGCTCTGCGAGATATAGCTCGAACCGCTTTGGACCTCGCGGATCTGCCGCCGGCCGCCGGCCATTACCGCGACACGGGCGCCGATAGCAGAGCGGTTCGAACGCGTGCCGAGCAGCTTGATGGAGAGCCAGTGGTTACCACTGTGGTTCTCGACGCGGAGAAGAGAAGGCGGTTCGTTCTGATTCATGACCAGGATATCGACGTTGCCGTCGTTATCGAAATCTCCGAACGCGCAGCCGCGGCTCGAGTGGGGCTCGAGGACAGCGGGGCCGCACAGCTCCGAGACCTCCTCAAAACTTTCGTCTCCCAGGTTGCGATAAACCACACGTTGAGTCTTGAACTTGTATTGCGGGTAAACCTTCTCGACTTCAGGGTAAACGCTTCCCGTGACATGGAAGATGTCCAGCCAGCCGTCATTGTCCAGGTCGACGAACCCAACTCCCCAGCACACGTACTGGGTATTGACGGCCAGCCCGGCGGCGTAAGTGAGGTCGTCGAAGAACTCTCCCTTCTGGTTCCGATACAGAATCGGCGTGTCGTCGCTGAAGTGAGGCAGAAAAAGGTCGAGATAGCCATCGGCATCGTAGTCACCCACCGCGACACCCATGTTGGATTGTTCCTGGCCGTCACCATTCACCGCCACCCCGGACTCCATGGCACATTCGGTAAAGGTCCCATCATGATTGTTGCGAAACAGGAGGTTGGGAGTAGAGTCGCAGGCCACGAACAGGTCAGGCCAGCCATCGTCGTTGTAGTCAAACGCCGTCGCAGTCAGGCCGTAGCGGCCGCCGAGTTTCAGCAGACCGGCTTTCTCGGTGACCTCGGTAAAGGTTCCGTCACCGTTATTGTGGTAGAGCGAGCAGAACTCCTTTTTGAGCCCCAGTGGGCCGCAGTTAACGGACACGCCCCGGTACAGGCAATACCGATTGGCGCCGCCCACGGGGGTAGTTGCCAGATCCATATCGATGTAATGCGCAACGAATAAATCCAGGTGGCCATCGCGGTCGTAATCCACAAACGTGCAGCCCGAAGCATAGCGGGTGCTCTTCTGCTGCAGCCTGGCCTTCTCCGTGACATCGGTGAAGGTCCCGTCGCCATTATTGTGATACAGAATATTCTTGCCGTAATAGGTCAGGAAAAGGTCATCGTTGCCGTCGTTGTCGTAGTCACCCACACAAACCCCGTAACCCCAGCCGGTGTGATGGAGCCCTGCCTTTTCGGTGACGTCAGTGAAAGTGCCATCCCGGTTGTTGTGGTAGAGGTGGTTCGTGGGTTCCTGGCCAGCAGGGAATCCTTCGTGCTTTGTTCCGTTCAGCAGGAAGACATCAAGCCAGCCATCCTGGTCGTAATCAAAGAAGGCGATGCCGCCCCCGTTGGCTTCAACGATGTATTTCTTTGTATGCTCGTCGCCGTAGGTGAGAGGAGTTGTAAGACCCGCGCTCGGCGCGACGTCCGTGAAGGTTATAGGAAAGGGCCGCCCGGAGAATTTGGGGCGCGGAGCAGGCCGAACGCCGCGCGAAGCCATTCCCTGTGCGGCCAAGCGAAGCGGGCTGGAGAGCAGAGCACCAGCGCAGCCCAGAGTCTTGAGGAAATTGCGACGCGTCGCGCGCATGGTGGAAAATGACAGTGGCGAGTGGCTGGTGCCTAGTGGCTAGTCACTCGCCGCCCACCGGTGGCCACTAACCACTAGTCACCGCTCTACTCCGGCGGCTCCGCCGTTTGCGGACTCGAGATGTCACCGAGAATCGCGGTACGAATAGCCAAGCTGGTCCGCTGCTGCTCTTCATGAAGCTCCCGATAGCGGGCCAATTCTTTTTGGGCTTCCGCTTCGCGCCCCACGCGCCGGTAAGCAAACGACAACTGGTAATGCGCAACCGGATCGCCCGGAGCAAGCTTCACGGCCTTCCCAAGCGGGGCCACGGCCTCCCCAGCGCGATTCCCGGAGACCAACGACTTCCCCAGCCCGATGAGCGCCGAAACGAAATCGGGCTCGCTCGACACGGCGCGCCCGAAGTGCACAATCGCGCTGTCCCATTTTCGAGCTTCCCGGTCCATCTCCCCGAGCTCGTATTCCGACCCTGCATCCGTCCGGCTAATCTCCAACTCTTCCTCGAATTCCTTGCGGGCCGCATCCAGGGCGCCTGGGCCGCGCTCGTTCGCCAGCAATAGGCAGCCGATGCGGTAGTGAATCCCGGCAAGGTGCGGAGCCATGGTGAGGACCTTGCGGTATTCCGCGAGGGCGTCGGTCAGTCTCCCTTGGATTTCCAGAGCCTCGGCGTTGAGCTGATGCGCCTGGTAAGAGCCGGGCGCGGTGTACAGCAAGCGCTGGGAGGCGCGCGTGGAAAGGTCGGAGAAAACGTGCGTGCTCAAGTAGAGGACATCGGGATCGTTCTGGAAGTCGCGCTCCAGCCAGCCAAGATACTCCACGGCCTGGAAGGGTTGGTCGCGCGTCATGGCGCAGCGGACCGCGTCCGTGCCCATGAGGCGCTTCAGTTGCAAGTCGGCAACGCGAGCGTAGTCACTTTTCAGGTAGGGCAATGCCTCCTGGCAGGCGCCGGCTTCTGCCAAGCTAAGCCCCAAGAAATAGCGTGCAGAGGTCAGACGTGGGTTCAGCTCCAGAGCTTTTCGGCAAGGGGCCACCGCGTCCCCCGGCCGACCCGCCCAGTAGTAGGCCACGCCCAAATTGGCGTGAAGCTCTGCGACGGCTGGCGCCATCTGGATGAGCCTTGCAAATCCCTGGATGGCGGCCGCGTAGTCGCCGCTCTGCAAGGCGCTCTTCGCGGCCTCGGAAATCCGCGCGGCTTCGGCCTGCTGCGCGGGGGAAAGCGATGTGCCAGGAGCCTTCTGGGTGCTTTGCGGGGCCCCGGCTGCCGCACTGACGATGAGGAAGCAGCTCAGGGCGAGAAAAAACCTTTTCCTCATGCACGTAAATCCTCTTCGCGGATACAATTCTCTCAAGGTCCAGGACAGGCTACGGACTAAGGTTCAGGGCACCTCTTCAAGCATACGGAGAACAATCGGCCCAGTCAAAGCTCCGACTTGGCGATTGAAAACAAGAACCCTGGGCGGCCCAGGGGGCGGGGCCGACCAGGGTACAAAGGCTAACTGACGCATTCCGGCTAGAAGATAAACTTCAATGCGAACTGCATGATGCGCGGCGGCCGAGCGGCGCTAACTTCACCTATGCCTACACTGTAGCCTGGTTGACCGAACCCCGGCCCGCACGGCTCACCGAACGAGACGCTCCCAGGGCACCCGAGACTGACGCCACTGCTGCTCGCGGCATTCCACTGAGGATGGTTGAAGGTGTTGAAGGTCTCCCAGCGGAACTGCAGAGTGGAGTGCTCAGCCCCGGTCCAAGGCAGATTGAACTCCTTGAACAAGGCGATATCCCAGTTGTTGGCGCCGGGGCCGGTCAAGGGGTTGCGCCCCATGTACCCGAACATTCCCGGTTCGTCATTCGCCGCGAGCTGAGACTCGAGGGGCTGGGTGTAGGTGTTGGGGTCGAACCAGCTCGGCGTAGGCCCATAAAGCGCATCGTCCACCATGCCTTTGTGGATCTTCACCTTTCCAATGGAGTTGCAGCGCACCCCCGTGCCGATGCCCGTACTGAAGCCGTTGACTCCACAGCCGAAATCCATCGGCTCTCCGGTGAACATGCTGGTAATGCCGCTGATCCGCCAACCTCCCATCCCCTGCCTGACAAAGCCATTACTGGCATGCTTGAAGAACGGCAGCTCGTAAATGTAATTCATGGTCAGCACCTGCGCCCTATTGAGGCTGGAAGTCGCCCTCCAGCGGCGCAGATCGTAGTTGGCATCCACTCCACCAGGTCCGCCATTGGACTGGAAGTAGGTGCTGGTGGAATCGTCAATGTTATGGGACCAAGTGTAGGAGGTTTGGAGCGTAAGGCCGTGCCCAATCGTGTGCCGATATTCGGCCTGCAATCCTTGATAGATGGAAACCGCCGAGTCCTGCTTGACGTTGAGGGTCCCGTAAGTAGGATACGGGGCGAAGAAGGAAGTCTCAGTCTGGACCTGGTTGATTAAGATGCTCTGCACGTCGCAGTTCCCCGAAGCATCGCAGCCGGTGGTGCCGGCGAGCGAGGGAACGTTCACCGTCGTGACCCCGACCGGAATCTGGTTGATGTTCCTCTCGGTTCCGAGGTGGCGCCCCAAGGTACCGACGTAAGCAAGACTGAAAAGGTTGTTGCCCGGGAATTCGTGCTGAACCGACAGACTGTACTGCTGCACCTCCCCCCACTTCTCGTGGTAAGGGATGCTGGTGTAGCCCGTCGGGCCGTACGAACCTGGGACGATGTTGTTGAACCCGATGATGTTATATCCCGAGGGGCTTAGGGAGACGGGGGGATTGCCTTCGCCTCCTTCGGTGTTCGACTCGTTACCGTTGCCGGGCTCGTAAAAGAGACCATAGCCGCCGCGGAAGGAGGTCTTTCCGTTGCCCGTGGGGTCAAAGGCAAAGCCAAAGCGTGGCGCAATGGTATTGTAGTAAGGCTGGCGGCAGCCTTTTGCGATCCCGTTCGCGCCGCACTCCACCAGGCCGTTTCCAAACGTCGTATAGAAATGGCCGCTGGCCGCATTGATGCTGCCGTCCGTATTCAGTTGGGCTTCGGCGGCTGGGTTGTACATCTGTGGCTCAAACCCGGAATCGATTGTTTGCGGATGCGAGACGTCGTGGATGGGAACGAAGTAATAATAGCGCGCCCCCAGGTTCAGGGTAAGCTTCCGGTTCACCTTCCAGTCGTCCTGGAAATAATAGTCGAGGTCGGTGCCGCGCCAATGGCCCTTGGAGTACCCGCCTACGGGAACACCGTTCAACGTCGTCGTGCCTTCCTGGTACTGCTCGATGCGGCCCAGAAACATGTCTGCCAAGGCATTGCCCGTCGTGTTGGGCCCCGTGTTGGCAAAAGTCATATAACCCTGCGTGTTGTACCCGAACTGTTCGTTCTTCCGGTCTTTCGCCAAGTAAAAGCCGAATTTCAAGGTCTGCTTCCCCACCATCCAGGCAATATTGTCCTTCCAGGTAATGACCGGGTTGGCGTTGAACCAGGGGGTATAGTTGCCCTGATCCTCGGCGAAGCAAGGCCCGCCTCCGCAAACGCCTATGGAGGGAAGCAGGGGATTGGATGCGTTGGCCGGGAAGAGGTTGTTAGCGGTCCAGCCGGAGGGCTTGGTTATCGAGTGCGCTGGGGAGCCCGGGCCCACGAAGGGGATAAGACGGATGTGATCGACCGAGTAACCCATGACGAATTCATTCAAGAGGTTGGGCTTGAAGTTGTAAGTGTAATGGAACACCGCGCTCTTGGCCGGGCCGAAGAACTGAGTGCTTTCCGAGTCGAAACTGGACCACGTCCAGCCGCCCGTGTCAGCCCAGTTGGTGTTCCAGGCGTCATTCGTGAAGCGGAGAAACAGCGCAGCCTTATCGCTGATGTTCTGATCTACGCGGATTTGCTCCTCCCGCCAATTGATGGGCGTGCTCGCCGCCTTGGTGTAGTTAGCCGGGCCGCTATTGGGATAAGGAACGAGAGAGTTGAGGAGAATCGTTGCGTCGGGATCGACGGGCACGGTATCTACCGTGTTCCCCGTAACTGGGTCGGTGGGAAGGACGCAGGATCCCTGGCCCGGAGGGCCACCATTGACTATCGAGCTGAAGTTCGGTGAGGAAGGATCGCACTCGCTGAAGTCGCCGCTCCTCTGGCGGATTGAGGGGACGCCGTTACTGATAACCGAGCCTTGGCGATACCTCCGCCACTCCTCCGACCAGAAGAAGAACGTCTTGTCCTTGCCGGTATTGTAGAGGTGCGGAATGTAGAAAGGGCCCCCAAGGGTGTAGCCGAAATCATTCCACTTCAGCGGGGTCTTGGGCGCATCGCAGGGGCCGGCAGGGTTGCCATTGCAGTTGGCATTGACGTCCAGGCTGGGCCACGGAGTGCGATTGATGAACCAATCGTTAGCATCGAGGTGGTCGTTGCGGACGTATTCGTAAGCGTCGCCATGGAAGTCCTTGGTGCCGGACTTGGTGGCTACTTCAATCTGGGCGCCCGCGTGCCTCCCCATGTCCGCGCCATAGTTGGAAGTGGTAACCCGGAATTCCGCAATGCTGTCAACGCTCGGATAAGTGTCTATCGAGTCCGGCCCCGAGCCCTCGTCGGTATTGTTCCCGCCATCGATCTCCTGATTGACGTATTCCATCCGATTGCCGTTGTACGATATGTAGGCTCCGCCTGCGATGCCGACCTGGGTTGAATCAAAGCTGTCGTCGGGCGCGGCGCCTGGCACCAGCAGATAGAGTGCCGAGAAGTTCCGCCCGTTCAGCATCATGTTCTGTATCTGGGTTGATGAAACGGCGTCTGAAAGCTCCCCAGTTTCTGTCTGCACCTTGGTGGTGGCCGCAGTCACCGTGACCTCCTGGCTCAGTTGGCCGACCGTCAGTTGCAGGTCAACGCGCAGCGTTTGGCCAACCTGCACCGTGATCCCTGATCGCAGGAGCTTTCGAAAGCCGGGCGCAACAGCCGTGATTACATATCTCCCAATGGGAATTTTAGGCGCCGAATACTCCCCCCCGGTGTTGGAAACCAGTTCACGGGTGAAGCCTTTTTCAGGGTTCGCGACCGTGATCTTCGCGCCCGGAACTACCGCCCCCGAGGTGTCCGTTACTGTTCCTACAATTGTGGCGGTGTCCTGGGCCCAACCCGCAAGAGAGACGATTAGAACGGCACCTAAAAAGAGCGAAAGTCTCTTCATGGTGATCCTCCTGCTAGATTCTAATTGGCCTGAGTCCCCCGGGACTCGGGGTCTAATGACTGCCTACTTTAAGACCTAACGAGAAATAACAAACGACACACTAGCAAGAAACCTGCCAATTTCTAACTCCCCACGCAAAGCTTGACCTATTGAAATGTGTGGCTTACGACGCAAGGCTTGGCGGCACTTGGGCAGCCCTACCAAAAACCATATCCGATGTTGTGCACTTTCCCGTAATTTGTAGTCTGTATGTCGACGCGGCTCATACTTTTGCGCTTTTTGACGCTGTTTTGTGAATACTTGGAGTTCGCCAGCTCCCACACGTGTTGCACGCCGCAGGTACGGTGCTTTATCATCGAGTCAGTAGCGCCGGGCTTCAGTCCGGCATGCCGTCCTAAGAGCGGCGCTATGTGAGGGGGGTATGTCCCGACCTCGGATCATGTTTGTCTGTCTCCTGGTTGCCGCGCTCGCCGCTCCGGCTCCCCACGCAGTACCGGGGCAGGACCCTGAAGAGCTGTTCAAGCAAGCCCAGGATGCCCTGGCGGCCGGTGATTACGCCAAGGCGGAGGAAGGGTTTCGCGCGGTCCTTAAGATTGACCCCCAATCCGCCGCTGCTTACAGCAACCTGGGCGTAGTGTACATGCGTCAGCGCCGGTGGGATGGCGCCGTCCAGGCTCTCACGCACGCCAAAAAGCTCGCCCCCCAGGAGGCGGGCATTGACCTGAACCTGGGCTTGGTCTATTACCACAAGCTGGATTTCCAGAAGGCTGCCTCCCACTTCGAGCGCGTTCTCCAGGCCTATCCGGAACATTCCCAGGCGCGCTATCTGTTGGGAATGAGTTATTTCCTACAAGACGAATTCGCCCCCGCCGCGCAGACCCTCGAGCCGCTCTTCAGCGACGAGAAGAACAATCTGGACTTCCTTTTTGTGCTGGGGATTTGCTACGGCAAGCTCAAGCGGACGCAAGAGTCCACCCATGCGTTCGAGCAGTTAGTCCGTGTGGGAGGGGATACAGCCCACATGCACCTGCTGCTGGGCAAGGCTTATATGGACCTTTACGAGCATCAGAAAGCCCAAGCCGAACTGGAGCGTGCCGTGGCGCTGAATCCGCAATTGCCCTTTGCCCACTATAACCTCGGAGTCGTCTTTCAGCGCTTGGGGATGCTGGATAAGGCAGGCAGGGAATTTGACGCCGAAATTGCGGTTTCCCCTCGCGAACCCTGGAGCTACGAAAGCCGCGGGACCATCTATCTGGACCAGGGTGACCCAGACCGCGCCATGCAATGTTTCCGCAAAGGTCTAACTTTGAACAACCAACTACCCCAGTCTTTGGCTGGAATCGGCAAGGCTTACGTCCGGAAGGGACAGCCCGCCAAAGCTATTCCTTATCTCAAGCAGGCAGTCGAACTCCAGTCCGACAGCGCCACCCTGCACTATCAGCTCGGGCAGGCTTATCTGAAGACCGGCCAGCGCGCGGATGGGGAGAAGGAATTGGCGGAGGCCGGGCGACTCCAGACGCAATCACGGGAAAAACAAGAGGAAAGAATCTCCGGCAGGCTCCCTGCCCCAGAAGCGAAAGAGCAGTGACGGGTGACAAGCGGGCTTGCGCGGGTTGGTTTTAACTGGCAGGGCGTGACTGTTTACCCGTGTGCTCTGACCCGCTCTTTCAAAACCTCCTTCGCCGCATGAACTTCCCGCCCTGACACGCGAGCCCCGAAGCGCCGGACATCACGGCAATTGGATATCAGCGGAAGCAGGTGGCGTCTCGCTATCTGCCGCCAGTTCCTGCAAACCCATGCTCACCTCCAACGAGGAAGATCTCTTCGCCACGAACTACCGCGCTCAGGAAGTGGTGACCGGGCCTAAGCTTCGATCTGACGCTCAGCGCCGAATGAGCGGAAAGCTGGATTTGTGATACAGTGTCACAACTCGAAAACTCGGAGGTCAAATCGCCGCAATGCGGGGAAGATTCAGGTGCCTCATGAAGCGAATTCTTGAAAGTTTTCTGTTCTTATTCTGTTTTGCTCCGGCGGTTTTTGCCGGTCCTGGCGCAGTTCGCTGCGGAAAGATGCTGGACGTGCGCAGCGGCAACCTGCTGGTCGATCAGGTCGTGGTTTTCGATGAGAGCGGGACAATCACCGCCATCGGGGCGGCGTCCCAAGTTCTGCCCGCGGGGGTCGCTCCGGTCGATCTTTCAAGCTCCACCTGCCTGCCCGGCTTGATTGACGTACACACGCATATCACCATGGAACCGTATATGTCCGGCTACGAGGGTCTGGGAGTTTCTTATCCGCGCGAAGCCATTTATGGCGCGAAAAATGCCGCCAAAACCCTCCGCGCTGGGTTCACCACGATCCGCAATGTTGGGGCGGGGGGCTTCACCGATGTGGCGCTCCGGGATGGCATCAACGCAGGCGACGTGCCAGGACCCCGGATGTTCGTTTCCGGCCCGGCGCTGGGGATCACCGGCGGCCATTGCGACAATAACCTTCTGCCATTTGACTTTCATTACAAGGAAGAGGGCGTTGCCGACGGTCCGTGGGCCGCGCGCGCTAAAGTTCGCGAAGTGGTGAAGTATGGCGCCGATCTCATCAAGGTTTGCGCTTCCGGCGGCGTACTCAGCAAGGGCGATCAGCCCGCCACACCCCAATACACGCTCGAGGAACTCACCGCCATCGCGCAAGAGGCCCACAAGCTTGGCCGCAAAGTGGCAGCGCACGCGCACGGCACGCAATCCATTAAGGATGCCATACGCGCCGGCATCGACTCGGTCGAGCATTCCAGCCTAATTGACGACGAAGGAATTGCGCTGGCCAAGCAGCATGGAACCTATCTCGTGTTCGACATTTATAACGACGATTTCATTCTTAGCAAGGGTGAAAAAGCGGGGATGTTGCCCGAGTCCATCGAGAAGGAGAGGAAGCTCGGGCGGTTCCAGCGCGAGAGTTTCCGCCGCGCCTTCCAGGCCGGAGCAAAGATCGCTTTCGGCACGGATGCGGGGGTTTATCCCCACGGCGATAACGCGAAACAATTCGCAAAGATGGTGGAGTGGGGGATGAAGCCCATCGATGCGATTCGGGCCGCCACCCTGAGTGCGGCGGACCTGATCGGCCAACCGGATAAGCTGGGCTCGCTCGAGCCGGGCCACTATGCGGATCTGATTGCTGTGCATGGCGATCCGCTCGCCGACGTGAAGGTGCTCGAGTCCGTCAGTTTTGTCATGAAGGGCGGCGCCGTGGTGCGAAACGACAACGCCTCCAAATAGCCAAGTGCAAAGGCCATGAACCACCAAGACACCAAGGCGCCGAGAGAGCGCCCCTTGACTCGGGCCGCTCCGCTTGCCGCCGAGGCACGAACCAACGCCCGCTACGCCGTGGCGGCCGGCTTTCTCGGCTGGACGCTGGATGCCTTTGACTTCTTCGTGGTCGTGTTCGTTCTCTCTGCAGTAGCCAAGAGTTTTGGCCGCTCGATTCCCGCCATCGCCTTGACGCTAACCATCACTCTGGCCATGCGCCCGGTCGGCGCTTTCATTTTCGGCCTGCTGGCAGATCATTACGGCCGACGCCTGGTGCTATTGGCCAACGTCGCCTTTTTCTCTCTCATGGAGGTCATGTCCGGGCTGGCGCAGGACTACTCGCAGTTTTTCCTTCTCCGGCTGCTCTACGGGATTGGCATGGGTGGCAATTGGGGTGTGGGGGCGTCACTGGCGATGGAGTCGGCGCCACCCAAGTGGCGCGGCATCCTTTCCGGATTGCTCCAGGAAGGCTATGCGCTGGGCAACGTGCTGGCTGCAATCGCCTACTATACGGTCTTTCCGCGCTGGGGTTGGCGCGCCATGTTCTTCGTTGGGGCCGCGCCGGGACTCGTGACCATGCTGATTTGCTTGCGGGTCGAGGACCCGCGGGCGTGGCAAGAGTCGCGCACCGATTGGTCGAGCTATCGGCGCGCCATCTTCAAAAATTCAGGCCTGTTTCTCTACCTGGTTGCCCTGATGGCAGCGATGAATCTCATCTCGCACGGTACACAGGACCTGTATCCAACCTTTCTTCAGCGCCAGCGTCATTTCGATGTCAACACCACGGCGCTGATCACCGGCCTCTCGATGTTTGGCGCACTTCTGGGTGGTATTGTCTTTGGCCATTTGTCCGACCGAACGGGAAGGCGGCGCGCGATGGTCTGCGCGGAGTTGCTGGGCCTGGCCGCTGTCCCGTTGTGGATAATGGCCCGGAGCCAACCCCTGATTCTTTTGGGGGCCTTCATCATGCAGTTCATGGTGCAAGGGGCGTGGGGAGTCATTCCTGCGCACATCAACGAGCTGTCGCCGCCACAGCTCCGGGGATTTTTTCCTGGCTTCGCTTACCAGCTCGGCGTTCTGATTGCTTCCTCCATTGGCTACATTGAGGCATTGCTCGGCGAGCACTTCAGCTACTCGATATCCATGGGAAGCCTCGCCGTCGTGGCGCTCTGCTTTGGCGTGGCCGTTATCTCGGTTGGTCCGGAGGCCAAGGGCGTGTCGTTTGTTCACACAGTGTGAAATATTGACCGTGGTAAGGGTCGGCGTCTGTGCCGCACGTTGTACCGCAACCACTTAACACGGTTGGACTTAGCTAATTCTCAGGACACGTGGAAAGCATATTGCTTGTCACCCCGAAGGGTGGGCGCGGGGTTATGAACCGGAAATGTCCAGACTACGACAAAAAGCCCTCGCACTTCAGCAGCGGTGGGTTAGAATAGAACCGTTGTCTAATCCACCGAGGTGCCGCCATGCCAGTCAGCCTTAGCTTCCTGCCGTGGTGGGGATGGCTGTTGTGTGCCCTGCTCCTGCGCTTCGCAAGCTGGTTTTTCTCTACACTTTATGAGACAGCCAAGCGATCACCCCACAGCACGAAATGGGAACGGGCAGGGGAACGGACGTTGGCGGGTGTTTCCCTGGTAGCAGCCTTTTTCTGCGGCATAGTGGGGGTGCTGGGGTTCGTCGGATGGGTTTGGACATATCTATAGGACAGGTAGAATGGACATCGCGCGCCCCATCGATGTGTGGGCGCAGGGTGATGGATTGTAGGGAGTCAGAAGCGCAAAGCAGTCCCACAACAGTTCGAAAAGTTCAACAATACCAGTCAGAAAGCTTGGCTAGATAGGAAGCCGGAAATTGACGCGGCCATGAGGGACCTGGAGGTTGCCTACAAACGCGCCCTGCCGCAAATCGGTGATTATCCCCTTGACACAGAACGGTCTTTAAGTCCGCCGGGCAAGGGATGACAGGGGTGCGATCAGCCAACGCCTCGTTTTTATGTTGGTACCTGAAAAAGAGAAAGGGCAACCCATGGCGTGAGAGTTGCCCTTACCTGCTTGCTCAAGCGTATAAATAACGCCACGTACACAGCCTATCAATAACCAGCCCGCGTGTCAAGCATTTTTCCGAGATGCGATTAATGGTACCAGGGCTTCTGGTACATGGTGAGCGACGCGCGGACTGATTTTGCAATGTTCTGCTCGCTCCTATTCCTGATTTTGGCCGGTGGTGGAGCGTGGTCGTTGCACGCGCAACGCGGCAGCGAAAAAGCCCTCCCACCGTCATTCTGAGAGTTAGAGCCGACGGAGGCTATCCGCGACTTCAGGAACGGAGTGCGCGGTAAATGGGCCTTGCCCTCTCCCTGGGGAGTCCGATTTCAGGACCCCGATGGGGTCCATCGGACCCCAGAAATCGGGGAGGGTGGGCCGCGCCCGGCGCCTTCACCAGCCAGCGTGGGCCGGGTGAGGGGTCAGTTGATTGGCACGAGCAGCGGATTCATGACCATCAGGGGACGGCAAGCCGTCCCCCTACAAGCTGGGGTTTACGGAATCACGGAATCAGCTTCAGGAACGCCACTCCGTAACCACCCAACTGAATCGTCATCTGAGCTGCGGGGCTAACCGGAGCGGCGGTAGGCCCATTGGCCACACTGGTGTTCTTATCCATGGTGAGCAACGAGGCGGAGGAAAATGTTCCCAGCGCCGAGAGGTCAATCCCCACCACGCGAGGATCGCCCGGACCATTGTTGTCCGTGCTCGTTTGGACAGCGTGATCGGCGATCATCACCACCACACTGCCATCGCCGTTTTTCACCGCCAGGATTTCCACGCTGGAGTTTTCACTGACGCCCAGTTGCAGGATGTCAGCTCCGGTTGGGGGGGTGGCATCCGGATTGGAGGGGAAATACTGGCCCAGCCAGTAATCCACCCAATAGCCGAGTTGGAACGCCATATTCGAGGCGTTGATCTCACCGTACTGCGCATCGGCAGCGAAATCCCAGTGATACAACGCTTGCAGCCCCACCTTGCCGAGCATGGAGAAGACCGTCGGCCGCCAGGCGGCGAAGAAGGCGCTCGAGCCGCGCTGGTCGACAACAAACGGCGTGCCATTGCAGGCGCTGATGCCGCCTCCCTTGTCGTAGTCGGCGTTGACATTGTTCTCCGTCATCCACACGGGTACGCCGGCCAGGGCGGGCTTGGTCTGAAGCTGGGAATAGAGGTATTGGATGTGCGGGACGAACTGAGTGATCGCGTCAAAGAGTGTCTGGTCGGTGTCTGCCTGGTTGCACGTAGCATAGAAGTGCGTGGCGAGGACATCCACCTGCTGGGTCACGTTTTGGACAAACGTGGGGATGTAGTTGCTATCCTCGCTGCTGAAATCCGCCAACTCGACGGCGACGAACTTGATACTCGAATCCACAGCTTGCATCTGCGGTACCACCACGTTGTACATGTTCACGTAGTCTTGTGCGCCGGGCGAGTTTGCTTCGCCGTTGTCGCTGAATTCGTCGTTGATGTTCGGCTCGTTGTAGATGCCCCAATAGACCACGTGGCCCACGCCGTTGGGTGGCGTCGACACGCAAGGGCTCTTGTTGCAGGAGGTCGCGTCCGTAATCCCACCGGGCGTGTTGTAGTACCTCACCAAATCCGCCGCATAGGCAGCGAAGGCATTGAAGGTCGGGTCGAGTAGATTCCCCGACGCGTCGTACATGTGGGCAGGGGCCTTGGCGATTTGGTATTCCGGGGTATGGTCGGTGACGCTCATGACCGGGTTGACCATGCCGTCGACATACGTGAAGTCCCAAACTCCCGCGCTGGTTTCCGCTATGTCGCGCTCCAGCACCTGCAAACGGATATGGTGGGGCTGTAGAGTCCCCAAGGGGGTTGTCGCCGAGGGAAATGACACGAAGAATTGATCGGCCCACGAGGCCAGTTGGAACGACGTGGACATCGCCTCCTGGAGCCGCCCGTTGATGCCTTGAGTGGAATCTATGCCGTTGCCCACCACAGCAGCGACCCCGACGGTCAGCGTCAGCGGCGCGCTCGCGGTTGTTGTCCCATCACTTGCCGTAATGGTCAGGTTATAAGTCCCCGAAGGCGTGGAAGCGGTGGCGGCAATCCCTTGCCCCGGGAGCGGAACTGGTCCGCCCGTCGCAAAGGTTACCGAGCCGGTGTTTGCCGCGCCGGGCGATTGGATGCTCACGTTCATCAAACTGATCGTCGGCGCCACGGTCAGTGTGACGTCGTTCGCATCGCCTGCCGGGCGAGTAATGGTCACGTTGACAGAGCCCGAGGCACCATTCTGATAGATCGTCAACGAGCTCACGGAGAGGCTCTCTGCGATCGGTTGGGAGGAGGACGAGCCTCCTCCACCGCCGCAGCCAGGAATGAATTCTAATGAACAAAGAATGAGCGCAAGAAATAGTCGGAAGCGATTAGACAAGGCAGGTCCTCCAGTTAGAGTCTGACGGCAGAGTAGCACTCTAATAGTAAGAGGGCAAGACGGTAGACAATCAGGATTCAGAATTCAGGAGGCAGGAGGCATTGGGCAGCACGCAGTCGGCGGCAAGCGGCGGGGGAATTCTGAATAGTAAACTCTGAATCGTGAGTAAGCTTATCAGCCAGAGGCCCTGCGCGCGGCGCGGAGAGGAAACTGCGCGTTAGCAATTCGCCATTACTGCACGCCAGGGACTTGCTCTCGTTCCGGGAAGGCCAAGAGTACCTCGCTCTCCGCTCGCACGCGTGAAGCCTCTTCTGTCTGGCCCAGCTCGGCAAGGACATAGGAATAGTTGGCAAGCAAAATTCTGGATAGGGGATTGCCAGGGCGAAATAGACGCTTGCTGAGCTCGACCCCTTGTTTGAGGAGGGGCGCTGCCAGCCCGTATTTCTTTTGCGCAACGTACACTGATGCCGCAATCTCCAAAAGCTCCACGCGATCTGGATGGCTAGGGCCGAGTTTCGAGATCCCCACTTCAAGCATCTCTGGGATCAGCGCCTCTGCCTCGCGGTATGCTTTGAGTTTCTTGTAGCCAAGCATTTCCACGCTGAGGGCATAGACAGTAAAGGAATTGTTTGAAGGCAGAACCTGCTTCCACGTTGCACGTGCCGACGCTACAAGCTCTAATGCCTTCTTGGCGTTCCCTTTTGCAATGTATGCCCCCGCCAGGTTCAAGTACGCGGCTCCCAGCTCGATCCTATTGCCTTCCCCCGCCTTTTGCATGATGCCCACCGCTTGCCGATACAGCTTCAAAGAGCGTCGGTGTTCTCCCTGAGCTCCGAGTGTGTTTGCGAGGGTGGTGAGAAGGAGGCCGAACCGCGGCGCGCGAGCACCGAAGGTTTCTTTGCCCAGAGAAACTGCCTGTTCGGCCACTTTCTTGGCTCCAGGATAATTACCCTCGCCTGCCAGCGCGTCCGCAAGGACGCCCTCTGCCGCTGCGAACGTCCTTGTGTTCCTTTCATTGGCACCCGCAAGAAGGCGCAAGGCCTCTCGGGCTTTCTCTTCGCCTTTGGCATAATCACCTAGTCCGTTATCGGCGTCCGCCATCTGTTGGAGGACGTAGGCGTGGAGCTGTAGGTTTAGATTAATGCTGGCGTTGGAAAGAAGTGCTTGATACTTCTGTAGCGCCTCCCGGCACTCCCCTCTTCGGTCGAGATCCAGCGCGGCCTGCAGATCGGCGAGGGTTGGGTCAGGTTGAATCCCGCGAGCTGTAAGCCGCACGGGAAAGCATCCAAGCAGAAACGCAGTCACTGCCAGTGTTATGGAATTCTTCATCGAATCCACCTCCTGGCCAAAGCTAGCGATCATTCGGGATGCACTACGACCGCTTTGCCGCCGATCGCTATTAAAACGGTGCGAAGCGAACCAACTAGGACTGGTGGAAGCGAAATAAGTGGGCCTTGGAGTACAGGCGGCCCGCAACTGAATGGAGAATTGGGTCAAGGGTTACGATGGCGGAGAAGAGCTTTCCGCTGCGAACCCTTACCACCTTGTACGCTTTCTTGACTGTCATGGTCGCCGCTCCTCCCCGGTTGAAGTAATCGGCAACTGCGGTCGGCGCTTTAGCGTGTTTCGTCCTTCATCTGTCGGGCGCGCCTCTTAGTCGTGCCGTCTGTCGGGTAGTGGTGTCTTTTGGCTTGATTTTCCTGGTTAGACCGATGCAAAGCGGCTGCGGTTTCGTGTAGAATCCTAGGAGGAGCGTGTGGCCATGATCACACGGCGGCCTCTACGACCCGAGGATTAATGCGACGCTTACTCGCCTACTTCAGAGCCTATTCCCATTCCAGTCGCTTTCCGGGCCGAGGCAGGGCACCCACAAGGGGTGCTCCTACAAGTAGCTCTTTTGCGATTCCTGCCCTCTTATTCCTCGCTATCATTTCGGCTACGCCAGTCCACGCCGAACAGTGGCAAACGCTCAACGTCCAGGGATACGTCAACGATTTTGCCGGCGTGCTCGACCCGGCGACGGTGGAAGCACTCACCCGGCTGTGTACGGAAGTCGATCAAAAAGCCAAGGCCCAAATCGCCGTGGTCACTATCAAGTCCCTGGAAGGTGACGCGGTGGAAGACTTCGCCAATCACCTTTTTCAGAAGTGGGGCGTCGGGTACAAGGGGACAGACCGGGGAGTGATGGTTCTGCTTGCCGTCGGTGACCACAAGTACTGGACCGAGGTCGGCTACGGCCTGGAGCCCATTCTTCCTGACGGCAAGGTGGGTGGTTTCGGGCGCGACATGGTTCCGCTGTTGCGCCAGGGTGACTACAACCGCGCCCTTTGGCAAATGGTGAGCCAGATCGCCGGGGTGATTGCGCAAGACAGTCACGTCTCCTTGGATAGCTTGGCTCATGCCCCTCCCGCCCGCGATGGCGAAGGGCAGGAAGTGCACCTCACCTCCGGACAGATTGTTCTTCTTCTCATCATTGTTATAGTCGTGGGCCCCATCCTTCTCAGGTTCCTAGGTCCCTTGCTCTTATTCTCTCTGTTATCTGGAGGAACGGGCCATCGGGGATCGGGCGGCTGGGGCGGGGGCGGGTTTGGTGGAGGCGGCGGAGGCTTTGGGGGTTTTGGTGGTGGTTCCTCGGGCGGGGGCGGAGCCGGAGGAGGCTGGTAGCAACACACTCATGAGTCACGGAGCGAGAACCATGCAGGAAGAGCAGCTCTTAACGGAACTAGTAACCAGGCTAAAGAAGGCTTCGGGAGAGAATTTGCTTTCCGTAATACTTTACGGCTCCGCGGCCACGGATGAGTTTCAGCCCAAACATTCCGACCTGAATGTTCTATGCGTTCTGCGGGAGCTGAGCAGAGAAGAACTAAGCAAGCTGCACGCCGCGTCCACCTGGTGGGCCAAAAAGGGGCACCCGGCGCCGCTGCTTTTCACCCTGAACGAGCTTCACCATTCCGCCGATATTTTTGCCATCGAACTGCTGGACATCAAGGCCGCGCGGCGGATTCTCTATGGCGAGGATGTTGTTGCCTCGCTCCACGTCCCCACGGACCTTCACCGACTGCACGTGGAAAGAGAGCTACGAAACAATACCTTGCGCTTGCGCCAATATTACGTAATGCATGCCGCAGATTCCCGCAAAACTCTGCAACTGATGGTCTCATCCATTTCCACATTTGCGGCGTTGTTCCGGCATGCTTTGATCGCCTTGGGAGAGGAACCGCCGCCCACCAAGAGGGCCACCGTGGACCGCGCCGGGTCAGCGCTGGAATTCGATCCCTCTGCTTTTCACACCGTGCTCGACATTCGCGAAGGGCGCAAGCGAGGACGCGAGGTAGAAGTCCAGGCCACGTTCGACAAGTACCTGAAGGCGGTGGTCAAGGCCACGGAAGAGGTTGACCGCCGGCTGGCAGTTCCGACGAGCCATGAATAGTACAACGCCTGTCATTCCGAGCGAAGCGGGGAATGACACCATACGTATGGGCCTCAGAGCTTCCTGCTAGCGCCTGAAAACGGAGGAGGAACAACATGAAGATACTGCTGATTGTGGTAGGAATACTGGTGCTGATCGCCCTCATCGTGGGAGGAAGTTACGTCAGCAGCCGAAACCAAATGGTGCGCAAGAACGAAGCCATTAAACAAGCGTGGTCACAGGTGGACGTGGTGCTCCAGCGGCGCGCGGACCTGATTCCGAACCTCGTCGCCACTGTGAAAGGTTATGCGCAGCAGGAGCAGAAAGTGTTCGGAGATGTCGCCGATGCCCGCGCCAGTTTGCTGAGTGCCCGGACGCCGGGAGAAAAGATTGCCGCGAATGGGCAATTGGATGGCGCCCTGGGCAGGCTGCTCGCCATCGTCGAGAACTATCCCAATCTCAAATCCAATCAGAACTTCCTGGCCCTTCAGGACGAGCTGGCCGGAACAGAAAACCGCATCGCCGTCGAACGTCGCCGGTACAACGAGGCTCTTCAGGACTACAACACGTACATCGGCCTGTTCCCAAACAACATCTTTGCGCGCTGGGCCGGCTTCCAGAGAAATAACGATTACTTCGCGGCTTCAGGTGCGGCGCGCGAGGCGCCCAAGGTGGACTTCAGCACACCCAAGTAGGAAGAGAGGTTCCCATGCGAGTCGAAGCGCGAGCGCCGGCAAGAGTAGACCTGGCGGGCGGCACGGTGGACATCTGGCCGCTCTACCTTTTTCATCCGGGGGCCCAGACGGTCAACCTCGCCATCCGTTGTTATGCCTCCTGTGTCATTGAAACGCGCCCGGACCGGCAGATCGTTCTGACATCCAAGGACCGGGAGATTCAGGAAAGTTTTGAAGATTTGGCTGCCTTGACGCGCGGCCAGTCCCAACTACCTTTGGTGCGCGAGTTGGTAATCTTTTTCGAGCCGCACCGAGGGTTAAACATCGAGACCAGCTCGCAGGTCCCGGCTGGAGCCGGCCTGGGCGGTTCATCGGCCCTCAACATCGCGCTTTGCGGAGGCTTGGCGCGCGTCACGGGCAAACACGTCACGCGCACCCAAATCCTCGAAATCGCGAAGAATGTCGAGGCCATTGCGATCCGGGTTCCCACCGGCTGGCAGGACTATTTCCCGGCGCTTTACGGCGGGGCAAACGTTATCCACTTGGGGCCCGAGGGCGTGAAACGCGAGAAGCTTCCAGTTTTTGTTTCCGACCTCGAGAAGCGCTTTGTCCTATGTTATACGGGTGAGCCTCGAGATTCCGCCATCAACAACTGGGAAGTGATGAAGTCTCACATTGACGGCGAGGAGCAAGTACGCCGCAACTTCGACAAGATTACAACCATTGCCAGCCAAATGCGCGAGGCCCTTCTTACGGGAGACTGGAAGGATGTGGCGGAACTGCTGGCTTCGGAGTGGGAAAACCGCAAACAGAATTTCAAGGGTATTTCCACTCCCACGATCGATAGAATGATCGAGCAGACGCAAAAACAAGGTACGGTGGCCGCCAAGGTGTGCGGGGCTGGCGGCGGAGGCTGCGTGGTCTTCATGGTCGAACCCGGAACCAAGGAGGCCGTCGAGGAGGCTCTGACTCAGATGGGGGGGCAGATTGTTAACTTCGCCTTCTCGCGCACCGGACTCGAGGTGTGGGCAGACCAGCCCCAGCGAACTCAGGAAAGCCCGGAGAAAGACGTGCTTTGAAATTGGCTCCCCTCCTCACTGAGGAGGGGACGGCGGTGGTGGGTAGCGGATTTACGGCCAACCACCCCCTCCCCCCTCCTTAACTAGGGAGGGGAGTTATTCTTTATGGTTACTGGGTGCCCGTCAGCCGACGGGCATGAGCGACTGCCATGACTCTGGAAGACGTGATCCTAACTGACGGGAACCTCCGGCCCATTTGGCGATTCTTCGTGTCCATCGTCCTGGTCTTCCTCGCTTATGTGGCTGCTTATCTGCTGGCCGGAGAGGTTCGGGATCTCATCCCGCGAGCCGGCGCATGGTACGGCTCCTTTGCCCTTTTCGAGCTCTTGGGCTTCCTCGGATCTTTCAAGATTATGACTCAGGTCTTCGAGCGGAAGCCCCTGGGTGTGGTTGGCCTGGCCTTTCATCCTGACTGGCTGAAGGAACTGTGCTTGGGCCTAGGCATCGGCGGGGTCATGATAGTGTCGGTGACCGGAGCCGAAGCAGCGCTGGGTCTGGCCCGCTTTGCCCGCAACCCGCTTCCGGCAAGGGCTGAACTTGCTTACGGGAGTGGTTTGTTCGTGGTCTTGTTAGTCAGCGCCACGGACGAGGAACTGGTGTTTCGAGGGTATCCCTTCCAGAAGCTTGTCGAGTCATTGGGGGCGCCGGGCGCGGTGGCCGCAAGCTCGGCATGCTTCGGCTTGGCGCATCTGGGTAACCCGAATCATACCTGGATTTCGACCGTCAACACCATGCTGATAGGCATTCCCCTTTCCATTGCCTATCTGCGCACGCGCGCGCTGTGGTTGCCGGTGGGAATCCACTTCATTTGGAACTACCTTCAGGGTTTCGTCTTCGGACTTCCCTTAAGTGGCATCACGTTTGCCACAACCTTGCTCAACCCCCAAGTTCGCGGAAGCGGCTGGTTGACCGGCTCGGCTTACGGCCCGGAAGGGGGGCTGCTCTGTACAATCGCGGTGGTGGGCGCGGGAATATTCCTTTTTTTCTCCCCAAGCATCAGAATGAGTGGGAAAATGAAGGAGTTGGTATACGGTCCCTCTCGCGAGGCTGGTCCCAACGCGGCCCTTCACATTTCGCCGGGACCCGACGCTGGAAAGGAGGAGCCGACTTAGATGCGCGGCTTGCACTCCTGGATAACGGTCGAAGGCGCGGCGGGGTTCTGGCTTCGGCGCGGGGCGGTGGTGTGCCTGATTCTGGCACTTGCCTCCTGCCTTTTCGCCAAGAATCAATCTGAAAGCGACACTCACATTCGGCTTATCCGAGGGCTGCTGCGCGAAGTTGCGGTAAGCAAGGTATCCTTTCCGCGCGGCCGGAAGGGCGTGCGGGTAGACTCCCAAGGCAAGCTGGACAAGGCCGGCGCGGACTCCGAGCTCAGCGCCAACGGCATGGCGATCAAGCCCGGCATGCCGGTGGAAATCAGCAAAATCACCTTCAAGGCCAAGGAGATTGTGTTTGAGCTTAACGGAGGCGGGAAGAAGAAAAGCAAGTGGTACGAGCACCTCGAAGTTGGTGTCGGAATGGACACCGTTCCCGTCGCGCAGGCGCCGCCGGTGCTAGCCTACGGCTCATGGGTGACGATGGTTTTTCCCGACAAGGTTCCCGCGCTGAGCGTTGATCAGGTAAAGAAGGATTTAGGAAATGTGCTCGATTTCACCCGCCGTTCCCCTACCGAACTCTACGCGCCGGAGGTGCCTGCCAAGTTCAAAGAGGCCATCAAGAATCATCAGGTGATCGTTGGCATGGACCGCGACGCCGTACTTTCGTCGAAGGGGGCGCCGGACCGCAAGGTGCGTGAAGTGCGCGATGGCGCCGAACAAGAGGATTGGATTTACGGATCTCCCCCTCATGTCCTCTTTGTGACCTTCGACGGGGACTCCGTAATCGCCGTCCACCAGTACTAGGAGACGAGTGGTCGATTTAGCGGGAACCTGCTTGGGTGATGTCGTCGCTGCGCGCCGGCGCAGGATTGGTGAAGCGCGATCGCGCATGCCGCTCGAAACCCTCAAGCAGGCCGCCCAAGCTCGCCAGGAAAGGCGTGATTTCGGCGCCGCCCTAGCGAGCAGGCCGCTTCAGGTTATCGCCGAGCTGAAACGCGCTTCGCCTTCGCGGGGAATCCTCCGGGAGCAATACCTTCCCCGCGAAATCGCCCCACGCTATGAAGCGGCAGGCGCTTCAGCCCTTTCCGTCTTGACCGAAGAGCGCTACTTCCTCGGCTCGCTGGATGACCTGCAAACGGCTCGCGCCGCCGTCCGCTTGCCGGTCTTGCGCAAGGACTTCATCCTCGAGGACTATCAGATCTACGAGTCGGTGGCGGCGGGAGCGGATGCGCTGCTGCTCATTGTGGCCGCACTTTCCGATGAGGACCTGCGAATCCTCCTCCAGCTTTGCCAGGCCCTGCGCATTGCTCCCCTGGTGGAGGTCCATGATGAGTCCGAACTCGAGCGGGCTCTTGGGGCCGGCGCGAGAATCATCGGCGTTAACAATCGCGACCTCAAGACTCTCGAGGTGGACCTCGAGGTTTCGTTTCGCTTGCGCCCCGGAATTCCCACGGGCAGTATCGCGGTGAGTGAGAGCGGAATTAAAACCGGGGAAGATTTGCGCCGCCTCGCCGAGGTCGGCTATCATGCGGCCCTCATTGGGGAAAGATTCATGATGGCGCCTGATCCTGGCGCGGCGTTGCGAGAAATGCTGGAAGGGCTGAAGGCACGCTCGTAGCTCCAACGGAAGTGACCCATCACCCGCCTGCGGGCCGTAGCATGTTCTGCGTCCCGAGCGTTCATGACCCTCCGGCGGGCGAAGGCCCGGCCTGCGACGCCCTGCACCGGACGGTGCGGGGCGACGGCTGGTGAAAACGCCGTTGTAGTCTACTCTCCCCGATTTCTGGGGTTCGATGGTCCGATTCGAATCGGACCTGAAATCGGACTCCCCTGGGAGAGGGCAACACCCATTTTCGATGCCAACACGTGTTAAAATCTGTGGGCTCACCCGACTCGAGGACGCACAGCGGGCGGTGGATCTGGGAGCGGCGGCGCTCGGATTCAACTTTTATCCGCTTTCCCCGAGGTATATCGAGCCTCGAGCGGCGCGAGCAATCGTGCGCCAACTGCCTCCCTTTGTCACCGCGGTGGGCGTCTTTGCGAATGAAACGGATGCCGGCCATGTGATCTCAGTGGCGCGCCAAGCTGGCGCAACCGCCGTGCAGATTCACGGCCCGGCCTTTCCGGCTTGGCACGAATTGCTTTCCGCATTTACCCTGGTGGTTGCGGTGGCGGTCCGGCAAGGGTTCAAACCGGAAGAGCTCGGCAAAATCAAGCCCAGCGCCTACTTGCTCGATACCTTCGATCCAGACCGGCTGGGCGGCACGGGAAGAACCTTCGACTGGAATGCCGCGCGCGAGGCGAAGCAATATGGGCCGATCATCCTGGCCGGCGGGCTGACGCCTGCCAACGTTGCCCGGGCCGTCCGAGAGGTCCGGCCCTTCGCCGTTGATGTAGCCAGCGGTGTCGAGTCGGCTCCGGGGATCAAAGACCTCGCTAAGCTGCAGGCTTTCTTTGCCGCGGTGGCAGAAGCGGACAGACAATGTTCCCTGGAAGAGCACAGCAGCGACGGATTCTAAACCAATGAAACTGGAATCGGGACAGTTCCACGCATGGCCGGACGCGCACGGGCGCTTCGGGGAATTCGGCGGGCGCTTTGTGCCGGAAACCTTGATGCATCCGGTCGAGGAATTGGAACAGGCCTTCGTGGCGGCGCGTGCCGATCCAAGCTTCAAGACGGAGTTGGAGCGGCTCCTGAAGGATTTTGCCGGCCGGCCCACCCCCCTTTTCCTCGCTCGGAGATTGACGGACCACCTGGGCGGCGCGCAGATTTATTTGAAGCGCGAAGATTTGCTGCACACCGGCGCGCACAAAATCAATAACTGCCTTGGTCAGGGATTGCTGGCGCAACGAATGGGCAAGACCCGGCTGGTGGCGGAGACCGGGGCGGGTCAGCACGGCGTGGCCACGGCCACTGTGGCAGCGCTTCTGGGGCTCGAGTGCGTTGTCTACATGGGCGAAGAGGACATGGCGCGGCAAGCCCCCAATGTCTTCCGTATGCGTTTGCTGGGCGCAAGCGTGCTGGGCGTTTCCTCTGGCAGCAGGACGCTGAAAGATGCCATCAACGAAGCTATGCGCGATTGGGTGACCAACGTCCAAAAAACCCATTACCTACTGGGCTCGGTCCTGGGGCCGCACCCTTACCCCCTCATGGTGCGCGAATTTCAGCGGGTGATCGGGCAGGAAGCTCGGCGCCAGATGTTGGCGGAAACCGGCAGGCTGCCGGACGCGCTTTTCGCCTGCGTGGGCGGAGGGAGCAACTCAATCGGTTTATTTTATGACTTCATTCCCGACCGCGAGGTGAAGATGGTGGGCGTCGAAGCTGGAGGGCGCGGCCCCAACTTGGGGGACCACGCGGCGCGGTTTTTTGGTGGACAGCCCGGCGTGCTCCATGGCGCCTACACCTACGTGCTGCAAAGTCCTGATGGGTTGATTGCGGGCACGCATTCGGTTTCTGCGGGCCTCGATTACGCCGCCGTAGGCCCCGAACACGCGGCGCTCTATCGGCAGGGCCGCGTCGAGTACACGCGCGTGAGTGATGAAGAAGCACTCGAGGCCGCCCGGCTCCTTTCGCGCCAGCAAGGCATTATTCCGGCGCTCGAATCGGCTCATGCCATTGCGGAGGTCATCAAACGCGCCCCCAAAATGCGCCGGGATGAAATGGTGGTGGTCAATCTTTCGGGGCGCGGAGATAAGGACCTGGGGATTTTCCAGTCTCATGGAGGTCTCTGACCGCCTCCATTGCCGACGTGCTGCACTGGAGGGCGAGGTTCGATAAATCATGAACATTAAGGTTGTGCTGAAAGCGAGCGAGGAGGGTGGTTACGCCGCGTACGTTCCGCCTTTGCCCGGATGCATCAGCGAAGGCGAGGATGTTCAGGACGCACTGGCAAATATCTCCGAAGCTATTGCGCTTTATCTCGAGCCCACCGAGGATGACTTGGTTCCGTCGGAGCGCGCTCTCGTCGAAGAGATCAAATTGTGAGCAACGTTCCCAGCACGTCTCGCATAGAAAGTCGTTTTCGCACGCTGCGCGAGCGGCAGGCGAAGGGTCTTATCGTGTACCTCACGGCGGGCGACCCCTCGCTCGAGGCCACCGGCGAGCTGCTCGGCGCCCTGGACCGCGCCGGAGTAGACGTGATCGAGCTGGGTGTTCCCTTTTCCGACCCGCTTGCCGACGGCCCCGTGATCCAGCGGGCTTCCGAGCGTGCGCTTCGAGCCGGGACGACGCTGCGGCGAATTCTGGAGCGATTTCCCGGCTGGCGCGAATCCGCGCGCGCCCCCATCATTCTCTTCAGCTACTACAATCCCATTTTGCAGTATGGGCTGGAGAGATTCGCGCGGGATGCTGCGCAGGCCGGCGTGGACGGGGCGCTGGCCGTGGACCTCAGCCCTGAAGAGGCCTCGCCGTACGTAAGCGCCCTGCGCGCACAAAACCTCGACACAGTTTTCCTGGCCTCGCCCACTTCGACGGACGCTCGGCTCGAACGGGCCTCGAGGCTTTCCACAGGTTTTCTTTATTTGGTTTCCCGCACCGGCGTGACGGGTGAGCGCAGCGAGATTTCTACGACCCTCCAGCCCCTCGTGGAACGGGCTCGGCGGCACACTCTGCTGCCCTTGGCCGTGGGCTTCGGCATTTCGAGTCCTGACCAGGTACGCGCGGTGCAGTCGGTTGCGGACGCGGCTGTGGTGGGCAGCGCGGTCGTCCACGCCATCGAAGAACGGTACGCCGGAGAAGGGGCCGGGGCCATCGAGCGATTCGTCCACTGGCTCAAAGAGGGAAAGGGGGAGAGGCCCGCATGAACGATCTCGAGGGCTGGCGCAAGCGCATTGACGAGATCGATCAACAGCTCCTGAAGTTGTTGAACGAGCGCTCGCGCTGCGCCGTCGAGATAGGTCACATCAAGAAGGAGATGAAGCTGCCGGCTTGGCAACCGGAGCGCGAGATGGAGATTCTGCGCAACGTGGTGAAATCCAATCTGGGGCCGCTGGACGACGCGGCCATCCGCCGCCTCTTCGAGCGCATTATCGACGAAGCCCGCTCGCTCGAGCGCCATGCCATGGACAGCGGCGGTTCGCGGGAGAAGGAGTGACGAACCATGGTGGTGGTCATGCAAGAGGGCGCGACGGAAGATCAGATCCAGGGCGCCATCAACAAGCTGATGGAGATGGGGTTCGATATCCACCGCTCCACCGGAGCGCGCCAAACGGTTCTGGGCGCGGTGGGGGCCTTGGTCGATTTCGACACCCGGGATATCGAACTCCTGGATGGCGTCGCGGAGGTAGTGCGCATCTCCGCGCCCTACAAGCTGGCCAGCCGCCACTTCCGCCCTGAGGGCTCCGTGATTCAACTGGGGAAGGGCGTGGCCGTGGGCGGCGAGCAAGTAGTGATGATGGCCGGCCCGTGCAGCGTGGAGAGCGCCGAACAGATCGAAACCATCGCTACCCTGGTGGCGGAACAGGGGGTACGAGTGCTCCGCGGCGGCGCGTTCAAGCCGCGCACCTCGCCTTATAGTTTCCAGGGATTAGGGATGAAAGGGCTGCAACTGCTGCGTGCCGCTGCCGATGCGCACGACCTGCTGGTCGTTTCGGAAGTGATGGACCATACCCAACTCCCGATGATAATGGATTACGTTGACGTGCTTCAGGTGGGCGCGCGCAACATGCAGAATTATAACTTGCTGAAAGAGGTGGGGAAAGTTCCAAAGCCGGTCCTGCTGAAGCGCGGCATTTCCGCTACCCTCGAAGAGTTACTGCTTTCCGCCGAATACATCATGGCGGGAGGGAATTACAACGTCATTCTCTGTGAGCGGGGTATCCGAACCTTCGAGAGCTACACGCGAAACACCCTCGATATCTCCGCCATCCCCGTCATCAAGAAACTGTCGCACTTGCCGATTATTGTCGATCCCTCGCACGGCACTGGCCGGCGCGACAAAGTGCCGCCCATGGCCCGCGCCGCCGTGGCCGCGGGCGCCGATGGGTTGTTGATCGAAGTCCACAGCGATCCGGAAAAGGCGTTGAGCGACGGCGCCCAGTCGCTTTATCCCGCCCAGTTTGAGCGGTTGATAAAGGAATTGCGCATGATTGCACCGGCGGTAGGACGCGCCATTTAACCATAAGCGATGGTCGCGAAATTCGGAATGGTGAATAGTAAATAGTGAATTGTGAATAGTAAATTGTAAATTATAAATTGCCTGCGGTTTGACCTCGCTTGTCCTCTTGGTTTTACAATTCACCATTTACCATTCACTATTTACTATTTACGATTTACTATTTGTAATCTTATGAACTTTGAAAAAGTGACGATTGTAGGCCTGGGCTTGATTGGGGGCTCCTGGGGGCTGGCGCTGAAGGAGCGCGGGCTAGTGGCGCATCGCGTCGGCTTCGGGCGCGCCTCGACCCTTGCCCGCGCGCTCGCCGTCGACGCCGTGGACGAAGGGACGACCGACCTCGCCAAAGCCGTCCTGGGAGCCGACCTGATCATTTTGGCCGCGCCGGTGGGCGCCATCTTGGATTGCCTTCCACGGTTGAAGGATACCGCCTCATCCAAAGCGCTGGTGACGGATGTGGGCAGCACCAAACGGCTCATTTGCGAGCGCGCGCGGGAAACTTTCGGCAAGGACCCAATCTTCTTGGGCGGGCATCCCCTGGCCGGGAAAGAACGCGCGGGCGTGGAGAACGCCGCGGCAGATCTTTTCGCCAACGCTCGCTATGTTTTGACGCCGCTCGAAGCGGGGCATCTCGAGGACCCTCGCATCAAGGCCTTCGTCTCCCTGGTCTCGGCTGTTGGGGCGCGCCCGTACTTCATGGATCCCGCCCGGCATGACCGCGCCTTGGCTTTCCTTAGCCACCTTCCTCAGCTTCTTTCCTCCGGCCTTGCCAGCTTGATTGCCCAGGAAAGCCTCGAAGGGGGACTGCCGGCAGAACTTGCGGCCTCCGGGTTCAGGGACATGACGCGCTTGGCGGAAAGCCCTTACCCCGTTTGGCGCGACATTTGCCTCACCAACCTCGAGAATATCCAGCAAGCGCTTGAAGCTCTGGTTGAAAAGCTCGAGTACATGAAGCGGCACTTGAGCGACCGCGAGTTGGAACGCGAGTTCCAGCAGGCCTCGAAGCTGCGGGAAAAGCTCCGGGAAATCGGGTAGGGGCTAGGGTAGGGCAAGCCCTACCCCTACGACTTGTAAGGGGATGGCTTGCCATCCCCTGACCTCCCCGAAACCCGGTGGCGGCATGTTTCGTATTTCTACACTGGGGGTGGCTGTGCTCAAAGATGTGCTCGCCATTCTTGCTTCCACACCGGACAAGCTGAAGCAGGAAATCAGCTCAATGTCGTTGAAGGTAATGAAGACGCGTCCCGCGGCGAACAAATGGTCACTGCAAGAAGTTCTCGCTCACCTGGACGACGTCGAGGAAATTGGAATGCGGGCGCGCGTGGCGGCGATGGTTGAGACGGAGAATCCCCTCCTTCCTTCCATCGACCAAGAGAAGCGCGCGCAGGAGATGCAGTACAATCGGAAGCATCCCCTGAGAAGCCTGGCGAGCTTAGCCCGCCAGCGACAAGCGAACGTAAAGTGGCTCGAGAGATTAAAGCCTGCCCAACTGAAGCGGAGAGGAACACATGAGAAAGTGGGAGAGCTCACCGTCGAGGAATTGGTGACGGAGTGGGCGTTCCACGACCTCAGACACCTCAAGCAAATCCTCGAAATCAAGCGCTACGCGCTCTATCCGCGCATGGGAAACATGAGATCGTTCTATAAGCTCCAGAATTGAGCTTTTAGAGCGCCAGGATTTTGCGGCAGATGCGGATGAGACGAGTGTGGGGAATCGCCCGCTCAGCGCTCAGCATGACCAGCTCGCCCTCGCGGAAGCTGCTGTAATACCAACGCGCCAGCAGGCTCAAGTGTTCCCAGGGGGGAACGGGAATTGCCGGCGGCGAGTCGCCCGCGAGAGAGTCGAGTAAGTTATGGAGTTGCTGGTCAAGTGGGAGAGGTGAGGGCACATTCTCGTCCAGCGAAAGCGTCACCGGTCCGCGCAACTCGCCCCGCCACACACGGAAAAAGAGCACGCTCTTCTCTTCCGCGCCCTTCTGCATGACCAGGGCGTGGAGGTCACGCAGGTTGCGCGCCAGCTCGGATTTCTGGTGGAGCAGCGCATTGATTTTCTCGATCTTCGTGTGGATCTTGGCAGCCTGCTCGAATTCGAGCGTTTCGGACGCCCGCGCACGCTCCTCCGCCAGGGAGCGCAGCAGCGTCTGCCCCTGCCCATCCAGGAACTCCAAAACCCGTCCCACTTCACTTTGGTATTCGTCATCGGTGCAGCCCGCAAAGCAGGGCGCGAGACACATCTTCATTTGCGAGTATATGCAACCGGGGTGGGAAGGGTTCGGGTCCAGTTCTTCGACACAGCGGCGGATCTTGAAAAAGTCGAGAAACTCGGCAGCAAAACGCTCCGCAGCCGCCTGCGAAGGAAATGGGCCGAAGTAATAAGACCCATCTTTCAGCAGGCGGCGAGTGGGGTAACAGCGCGGGAAGCGGTTGCGCAGGTTAAGCTTGAGAAGAGGTGGAGGTTTGAGGCGCAAACGGATGCGGTACTGGCGGGGGTAATATTGCTTGTTCAGAAGATAATTCAGCCATTGAGCTTCAAAAGCAGACCCCACAACCTGCCATTCAACCCGGCGAGCGAACGCCCGCAGGTTGAACATTCGCGAGTGGTCCCGTTTTGGGGACAAAAGCCGGCTCAACCGGCGGCGAAGGTCCCTTGTGCGGCCGAGATATGGCGGGGAAGCAAGCTCTGATTCGGAAGGAAAAAGGGCAAAAACCGCAGGGCGGGAGGGGAATGAGGCAAAGAAAGACTCCGCCTCGCGGTTTGGATCGAATGGCGTGGAAAGTTGAAGTTTCACGTCCCCCACCTGCTGACTCCAATTCTAGTTTAGCGCGTCTGACGGCTCTTTACATTCGGCGAATTCCCTGTTTGATGCCGCACCCGATTGTAGTGCCTGCGTCACGGGGGCCAGGCTCACTACAGGCCGCCAGCGGCTTGTGCAGGCCGAAGCTACACTCCTCAGGCATAGTCTGTTCCCGTTCCGAAGCGTCGCGCTTTCAGCCGTCCTGCGAACTGATATGGTAGTATTCTTTTACGCAGGTCCAAAGATTGCCAAGGCTGATCAGTTGGTTGTGAGGTGAGAAATCCTAGATTACGGATTGGCAACAATACAAGGAGGGTAAATGAAGTACGGTCTGAATATCTGTCCGAAAGGCGCATTGGACTTTCTATCTCTCGGCGCCCTAGTCCACCGGCTGGATCCGGGGATCATCCCCTTCCGCAAAGCCACACATTGCGACATTCACGTGAGCGGCGGCGAGTTCAACGTTGCGGCGAATCTAGCAAATTGTTTCGGTCTTACCACCGGGATTGCCACGGCCATGGTTGACTATCCCATTGGCGAGCTGGCAGCAGAGCGGGTGCGGGCCATGGGAGTGAAGCCTTTTTACAAGCTTTTCCATCACAACGGTGTCAATGGCCCGAATATCGCCACGGTCTACAGTGATCGGGGTCAAGGCGTGCGGCCGCCGGTGGTCTTCTATAATCGCGCCAACGAGGCCGGCGCAGCATTGAAGCCGGGCGACTTCGATTGGAAGGCTATCTTCTCCGGCGGCGTGCGATGGTTCCATAGCGGCGGCATTTTCGCGGCGCTCTCCGAGACCACGTCGGAGTTGATTATCGAAGGCATGCAGGCAGCCAAGGCTGCGGGGGCTGTGATTTCGTTTGACCTTAACTATCGCGCCAAGCTTTGGAGTGTTTCCGGCGCCGCTACGCGGGCGGCGGAAGTGCTGGGACGGATCGTCAAGCAGGTGGACGTTCTGGTTGGCAACGAAGAAGACTTACAGATGGGACTCGGCATACCCGGCCCGGAGGTGGCCGCCAAATCCAAGCTTGACCCCAGCGCCTTTCTGGGGATGATTGACCGCGTGATCCGGCAGTATCCGCAGATCAAGATCGTCGCCACTACTCTGCGTGAAGTGCATTCAACCAAATGGCACAGTTGGAGTGCCGTGGCCTGGATCAATGGCGAGAGCTTCATTGCTCCCACGGCTGAACTGGATGTTCTCGATCGCGTCGGTGGCGGGGACGGATTCGCGGCCGGGTTCTTCTACGGGCTGTTGGAAGGCGAGCCGCCGGAACAGGCACTGAGACTTGGCTGGGCTCATGGCGCGCTGATCACCACCTTCCCCGGTGACACCACCATGGCTAGCCTCGAAGAGGTGAGAACCCTGGCCAAAGGGGGATCGGCGCGCATCCAGCGTTAGCCGAGATCCGTGGCTCTTGCGAAGGTCGCCGGGTTCGTGTTTCAAGCCGCGGGCCGGTCCTCAGGTGCGAGTGGAAACTTGATGGGCATCCGATCGCGTTGCGAACGATAGATGGCAGTAAAGATCTCCACGGTCTTTCTGCCTTCTTCTCCCGTGACCAGAGGATCGCGCGATTGGAGGATAGCCTGCAAGAAATCTTCAATCTGAACTTGGTGATAGTACTCCATCGCATTGATACTGTTAAATAAATCAGAGTCTTCCTTCTGCCAACGCTTCAGCAGTTCCTGTTCTCCCGGCACCGTCCACAGATCGTTGATCGGAGGTTCGGTGATAGTCGACATTCCCGCGATGAACATGGCGCCGCCATCGGTTTGGACGCCCACGGATGCGCCGTTGCTGCCATGCACATAGACCTTGCCATATAAGGCAGGATTCTGCGCATTGCTGACCACGATATTCCCCAGCGCGCCGTTCTTGAAACGCAGCAAAGCGATCGCGGTGTCCTCGACCTCGATGTAAGGATGATTGAGGTTGTCCCAAAACCCGAAAAGCTCATCCATCGGCCCCATATACCACTGGAGGAGGTCAAGTTGATGCGGGGCCTGGTTCACCAGGACACCGCCGCCCTCTCCTTTCCACGTGCCTCGCCATGGATCGCTCTTGTAGTAGGCTTGATCGCGCCAGCCATACATGGCCACCGAACCCAGAACGGGGCGGCCGATTTTGCCTTCATCGATTGCACGCCTGATTCGCTGGCAAGGAGCATAGAAACGCCGCTGGCACACGGTGCCGATTTTGACTCCGCTTTTCTTGGCCGCGTTAAGTATGGCATCACAGTCCTCGAGTGAGGAGGCCAGTGGCTTTTCAATGAGGACATGAACTCCCGCCTGGGCGGCCTTCATGGCAGACTCGGCGTGCAAAGGGTGCGGAGTACAGACATTCAGCGATTCCAGTCCCGACAGGGCAATCATCTCTTCCACGTCGCGGTAGGCCCGGACTTTGTACTCGGCCGCAAATTGCTGGGCGCGCTGGAAGTCGGAATCGCATGCGGCGACGAACCTGGACTCGGGCAAACGACTGAGTGCCTTGGCATGCAGATGCCCCACTTTGCCGCAACCGACAAGGCCCGTCTTGAGCGCTTCCATTTTTCCTCCTGAGCTAGGGTACTAAGATGACCTTCATTAGGTTTGGCTCCCCGGCGTGCAGCCGTTGAAACCACGCCGCTCCTTCCGCGAGGGGTGCCACGGCACTGATCAGGGGATCCACTCGGATGGCCTTTCGAGCCAGCAAGTCGATGCAGGCAGGGTATTCGCCCGACGACGCGCATGACCCGAAGATCCGAATCTGCCGCGTCACTACAGATTGAAGCGGGAGTTCCACTTTCGGAGACAGGTTGCCCACCAGGGTCAAAATCCCACCTTTGCGAAGGCTCGCAAGCGCGGTCTGCAAAGCCGCCGTATTCCCCACGACTTCCATGGCCACATCCGCTCCTCGACCCGAAGTGTAATCACGCACTATACTCGACACGTCAGGTTGGCTGGCGTTGAGGCAAACCTCAGCTCCCAGTTCCGCCGCAAGGCGCAGTCGCCTTTCCTCGAGATCGATAGCAATGACACGACTGCAGCCCGCGAGCCGAAGGGCTTGGATGACCAGCAAACCAATCATCCCGCTCCCCACCACCACGGCAGTGTCACCCAATTTCACCGGCGTCAGCCCCACCGCGTGCACGGCCACGGAGACGGCTTCGATCATGGCAGCGTGCTCGAAGCTGAGAGCATCGGGAATAGGATAAGTGATGTGTTGCGGAACCGCGACATAGTCCGCAAAAGCACCGTGCCGCCGGTATTCGCCGGGAGAAACACCCAGCACTTGGCGACGGTCGCAAAGATTCACCTCACCGCGGCGACAGAAATAGCACTTCCCGCAATAGATCGTGGAGTCAAACGTCACGCGATCGCCCACCCGGAACTCTCGCACCTCAGCCCCGGTTTTGTAGACAACACCGGAAGCTTCATGCCCCATAATCAGCGGGGGAATACGGCGTCCGGTGCTGCCGTCAAATCCGTGGATATCGCTTCCACAGATGCCGCAGGCTCTCACCTGGACCAACAAGTCTTCGGGACCTATTTGCGGTTCCGGCATTTCAGTCATTTCAAGCTTTTCGTATTCTCTCAGTAGTAAGGCCTTCATGATTGACACTTCCAATTCGCTATGATGAACCTACGTTCCTCCGCAGCTTTTGGCTGGCCACTCTCAATCTCACGGATCGATCATGGGAATCCTCTTGGGGACCAGACTGAGAAACATTGTTTCCTCGAGAATCTCCTCAGCCCGAGTTCAAGCTGTGGGACTTGCGGGAAGCCGGCTGGAATGGACTTAGGCGTTGCTATTGGGGTAGGTGACTCCTCCGCCGTGGCTGATACTTGAGCCGCCAATTCCCTCGCTGAAGCGGTTCCACTGCAGTCTGTATCGATTTCAATCCGTAGCTGACATGTTTCCGCATGGCCTCTTCGGCTTTCTGGGGGTTCCCTTCCGCAATAACGCTAATCAGATCCGCATGAAAATTAGGAGGCAAGATCCGCCGCCCCCGCGTCGTGTCGTAAAGCCAGTTTAAAATGAGAATATGGGTATTCTCGATTTCCACTTTTAGTAACCCTGAACGTGCATACTCCGTGATTCTCATGTGGAGATCCACATGGTATTGGTTCATAGCAAAAACCCAGTCGTCTCCGGGATCCTGGAAAGGTACTTTGCAATATAGCGCATCGACATTGGCGGCTAGCCTTTTCAGCTCTAATCGTTCCCTAAAGGTTGCCCGCTCGGCACATAGGCGAGCTGACTGGCATTCCAGCGCTTGCCGCAATTCGAATTGCCCTCGTATTTCTTGGGCAGTGGGCACCTTAACTCTTGTACCCGCCCGGGGACGACTCTCCAGAAGACCCTCGATCTCCAGCCGTTGTAATGCCTGCGCCACCGGCACCAAGCTCATTTGAAACAGCTCGGCAAGCTTGCGCCGTGAGAGAACAGAACCAAGCGGCAGACTTCCCCGCAGCATTTGATCCAAGATTATGTGATAAGCCTGATCGGCCAGACTAAGCCGTGGCGTCCGGTCCCTCGAAATCCCTATTATCTCCTGCGTGGCGGTTTCAATCATCGCAAGGTTTTAAAGTCAGTCATCGTTTTCGATTTGTATAAACCTTTCAATTCCTGCGCTCGCATTCAGTCCAAAAAGCCTTCTATCCTTGAAGTGCCCCCCCGTGGCTCGCTGAAGACCGCCGTATGTTTATTTTTTCAGAATGCTCCAGCCTTTGTAAACCTATTTTTGGTTTGCGCGCTTAGAGTCATGGCCTGAAAGGCGCCAACTATTACCCGACCGTCGCGTATAAAGGGCGATACTGAACCGACCCGGTCCCGATCTTAAACACGTAAGCCGTGCCGTCAGGGCCCCTCATTGGTCCGTGCCAAAGCAGGCTGGAGTGGGCCCGAAACAAACCAAATAATCAGTAAGGCAAGCATGGGAATGGTACCAAACACCACGAAAACAGGTGCGAACGAATAGCGGTCAACGAGCCATCCGGTCAGGAGAACAAATACCATACCGCCGAACCCGGAACCCATGCTGGCGAGCCCCCAGATTGAGGCAACGACATTCTTAGGATATACATCCGCCGGGAATGCGAGCATATTTGCCGAGACCCCTGTGTATCCCATCATGGCCAGTGAAACGAGCCCAATCGACACACTCGTCTCGGGAACGAGCACAGCCGGAATAGCTGCGGCCATCAGCAATATAAAAACCGTGACTGTAGACTTCCGGGCAACGGTGACGGAAACTCCGCGGCGCAACAAAAACCCGGAAAACCAACCGGCAATGACGTTGCCCAAGCCTGCCACGAGATAGGGAATCCACGCCAATTTCCCTATGGACGCCAAATCAAGGTGTCGAGCCCGCTTGAGATATTCGGGAAACCAGAACACGTAAAAATACCAGACCGGGTCGAGGAAAATCTTCGCAAGAGTAAAACTCCACACAAATCGCTGGCATAATAAAATCCATGGGAGAGTCGGAGGAGCAGCGACCTCCGCTTCGACTTCTCGAGGCGTCCGATACACAAACGCCCACAGGAATACCCACATGAGCCCGGTAACCCCGACCGTCAGAAATGCGGCGCGCCACCCCCATCTCAATATGATCGAGACGATTAACGGCGGAGCGACAATTGCCCCGAATGCCGCTCCACTGTTGAAAATACCGGAGGCCAACGCGCGTTCGTGCGCGGGGAACCACTCCGCCACCACTTTCACGCTGCCCGGCCAGTTACCAGCCTCTCCCATACCGAGAAGGAAGCGGCACAGTCCCAGCGACCATGGCCCTTTCGCCAAAGCTTGAAGCATTGCCGCCACGGACCACCAAGCGGTGCTGAGAGCGAAGCCCACTTTCGTACCCAACAGGTCAATCAAGGGTCCCGAGACCCCGTTCATAATCGTATAGGCCAGCATGAAAGCGAAGATGACCCTTGAATAGCCGACGCTGGTTATATGAAGTTGGTCCGTCAAAACTGGCACCGCTACGGACAGGGCCCCGCGCTCCATATAGGTGATCGCCGTGGCCAGAAATGCCATGCCGATCATTACCCATCGTAACTGTGAGACTCCAGACTTCAATGGTTTTTCCCCAAGTCAACCGCGTCCCAATCCGCAGGACGTCAGGTCGTTTGGATTCAATGCCGAACTCATATCACCTCGCTTGATTTCTAACCCCGAACACAGAGCTGCCACTCGCCGCTACCCGGCCGGCTGTTCCAGAAGCCCCTACAATTTTGCCGGGCGGTAAGTCAGGGCCTTTAGGCCAGCTACATCCAGGTCCGGGCACAGGACCTTCGCTTCATATTGCCACCCACGGCGTTCGTCAATGGCGTGCCGGCTGCGTTCAAGGTAAAGCCGCAATTCCTCCAATCCGTATTGCTTGGCGAGTGCGCGGGCACTCACCCCGGGCCGCTTGGCTCGGAGGACAAACCACTGCTCTAGTTTCATCCATTTTTCCTGCTCGACATCTTCCGGGTGTTCTTTCAGCAACCTGTCCCGTTTATCGAGATTGAAATTCTCGTGATAGATGCCACGGTCCAAATCTAACGTAACCGTGGCCACGTTGACCTTCTCACTGTTCGAGTAAGAGAGCTTTTCGCCTGTGATGTCGTACACAAGGCAATCGCTGGTTTGAGTCGAAGAAACAATATAGAAATGGTGATTGATAGCGTGAGCTTGCAGGGAGGTACCTGCGGAATACGCGCTGGGCCAAATCACCACCTCAGCTCCTTTGTCTGATAGCCGCCTCCAAACTTCGGGGAAATTGACGTCGAAGCAAGTCGCAAATCCGAGCAACCCAAAATCCGCAGGGTAAACCTGAGCGTCTTCGCCGACATTGGCTGGTGGGTGAACATCATATTCCGACCAGTATGGGAAAACCTTGTCGTAGGTGCAGGCCACCTGACCGTGTCGGTCCAGCAGCACCGTGGTATTCAGTCTGAGGCTGCCGTTCCTCCGATCGATCGGACACACGACATAGGTCTGGTGTTTCTTTGCGAGGGCCGCCATTGCCGTCACCGTAGGCCCGTGCAAATCTTCTTCGCTTTTGTCGTTCTGCCCGCGGCAGAGCTCCGGCAGAGCTATCACGTCCACTCTGGTCGAGCCGGCCTTCTCCACATTCTCGGCGATTTCCTCCAGCGACAGACCATTTGGAAAACTGAGGCTGGTGATTCGGACGGGGCGGCCGATCATATCGCCTGACCTTCCCTCATGTTCAAGGTCGGGCTGAGGCATGTTATTGGGCTGCCCTAGTGTCAAGCCCCTATATCCGATACCTGCGAGCCCACCCGCTCCCACCATGGAATTCTTTAGAAATGCCCTTCTTTTCACGCTTTCTCCTTTCCCTTCAAGAATCCCTTACGCTTCATGACTCAACTACCCCAACAGGTCGCTCAGGCAAATGCTATCACACGATGCGCATGGCCATGCCACCGTCAACCGCAATGGTTTCACCCGTAACAAAGTCGTCCGTGACCAACATCGTGATCACCTCAGCGACGTCTTCGGGTTTTCCTTCCCGGTGCAGGGGGATCCGGTTTTGGATATTGTTTTCGACCTGCTCCGGAGTAAGGTAATCCTGAAAGGGTGTACGGATGATTCCCGGTGAGACTGCATTGACGCGTATGTTGTCGTCGGCGAGTTCCCGAGCAAGAGAACGAGCGAATTGGGGAAGAGCCCCTTTAGCTACTCCGTACGCAATCGCACCCAAGCAACCCCGGGTGCCCGCCGCTGACGAAATCAGGATGATCGCTCCTTCCTGTTTCTTTTTCATGAAGGGGACAGCAGCACGGCAGAGATGAAATACTGCGTGCACGTGAACATCAAAAGCCCCGTACCACGCCTCGGGAGTAACCTCAAGTAGATTTCCAGGAACCCCTCCGCCCCCTGCGTGAACCAAGACATCGACGCTGCCCATTTGGGCGGCTGTTTCCAGGACCGACCGCGTCGCTTCTGCGGGAACGCTCATGTCGGCCTGCAACATCAAGCAACTTCTCCCCAGACAACGGATCTTATCCTTGACTTCCGTCGCCCGGCCATCGATCCGGCAGTCAACAATCATGATATCCGAGCCGAGGCGAGCCAGCTCCAGCGCCGTCGCCGCGCCAATCGCTCCGGCGCCGCCGGTGATCAAACTCACTTTGCCGTCTAGTTTCATTGTGCAGTAATCCTCCACCTGCCCAAGTAAAAGGCAAGATGTGATACTCGCTGCAAGCGAGGTCAACCCTTTTTGTTATCGCAACCTCGCAAGGCGATTCAGGAAGCCTTTCAATTAGGGTTGAGGCGCGCGCACCAAGAAGAGCAGACTTGCTGGCGAGGAGAGAGTAGCCTGGTCCGGGGCGTGGGCCTGTTGCTTGATGCGCACCACCTCTTTCATTTCGGAGGTGGTCTTTTCTGTTTCACCAAGCGCCCGGTAAGTGCGGCCGAGCCACTCGTGCGCCTCGGCGAGATCAGGTTGAATGCGCACCGCCGCGTTGAGATGCTCCGCAGCCGCCTGGTAATCCTTCCTCTCGTAAGCGATCTTGCCGGCGAGTGATTGGATATAAGCGTCCGCGGGACTAAGCCGGAGAGCTGCTTCGATCGCGTGACGCGCACCCTCCTCATCAGGAGGAGTGATGTGGTCGTCGGCAAGGGCAAGATTATAGTAAGCCGTGGCGTCGTCGGAGCCCAGCGCGACGGCGGTCTCCAGGAGTGGCTTGGCTTCGGCGAATTTGGCGTGCCCCGAGAGGATGACCCCATCGATCAGGTAGGGCTGGCTCCACTCCGGCCAACGCGATTCGATCTTATTGAGCAGCTTCCGGGTCTCCACCTGCCAATCCATTAATCCATAGGCAATGGCCTCCGTCAGCAGCAGCTTGGGCTCGTCCGGAATGATTCGCAACGCCTGTTGCAACAAGTCCACCGCGGATTGATAGTATTGGTGCTTGATGAGGAACAGCGCTCCCTGAAAATAAAGGTCGGGGCGAGTGGGCGCGGCGCGAATTCCTTGATTTAGACTTTCGCGAGCCTCCTCTAGCTTTCCCTGTGCGTCCAGCATCTGCGCACGCAGTAGGAAGTAATCCCCGCGCCGCTGCTCAACTGGTGCCTTTTCCAGTTCTGCCAGGCCCGCTTCAGCACCCGATACATGAAAGACAACGATCGCAAGGTCGAGGCGGGAGTCACCAGCAGAGACGTCATTAGCTACGGCCCGTTCCAGGAACTCCCGCGCGGCATCGTATTGCTCTCCGGCAAGCAGCGCTTTGCCGCATTCCGCAAGAATGCTCGCTTCCGAGGTAAGCGGCAGGACTTCGCGGAACGCTTGCAGGGCCTCCGCGGTTTTCCCTTGCGCCAGCAATTCTTCACCCAGCCGCACGCGAAGGCTGGGATTCCGCGGATACATGCGAATCTGAGCTTCGATGTTCGCCAGGTATTGAACCCTTCGCTGGGGAGGAGCGAGGTTGAAGAAATCGAGCAGGCCCCTATGGGGCCGGCTGCGCACGTCCGGCCCGAGCTGCTCGAACTGGTGAAGGACGGCACGCGCTTCCTCTTTGCGGCCGACGCTCAAGAGCGCGCGGCTATAACGCATAAGGGCCTCGGGATCGTTCGGGGCCAATTGCGCGGCCCGGCTCAGGGTGTCCAACGCTTCTTGGGGCCGGCCGAGTTTGAGATAGCACTCACCGAGCGTGTCCAGGGCGCGAAAATCCTCGGGCTCGCTCTTCTGAACCAGCTTGAGATCTTCGACAGTTTGGAGAAATCTCCCCACTTGAAAATTCAGCGTAGCGCGGGCGACGCGCGCGTCCCCCAGATTGGGGTCAATTTCGAGAGCCAAGTTGAAATTCTGGAGGGCTCGGTCTTGTTCATGGAGCATTTCTGCCACACCCAGCTCGTATAGGCCGCGCGCGTCCTTGGGGCGCTTTTGCACGTAGCGGCGAAGGTCGGGGAGAGCCTCGGCCTGTCTGCCAATGCACACCAAGGCGAAGGCGCGCTCTCGACGGGCAACCTCATCCGTCGGGTTGAGCTTCAAGTACTGTTCGAGCACCTCGGCGGAATCCGTGTAATAGCCCAGCCTTTCGGCCGATTGGGCCATTAAAAGCAAAATGTCCGGGCGCTGTGGGGCTGAATGGTGTGCCTGGACCAGCAGTGCCATGGCCTGCTCGGCATGTCCCTGCCGAGATCGCAGGCTCGCCAGGTTGTACAGTGTATCCACGTCCTCGGGCCGTTGCTGGAGCGCCACCGCGAAGACCTCTTGGGCGCGACCGAGATGGCCAGCCTGCATCGCCGCCAGCGCCAAGTTGTAAAGGACATCGAAGTTCGTCGGCTCGGTCTCCAGGGCTTGCCCGAAGGCGCTTTCCGCATCCTCGTACCGCTTCCAGCCCACGTACATCATGCCGATGGAGAAGGCTACTGCCGCGTCGCGCGGAGTCTGTCGCGCGAGCTCGGCGAGCACGTTCACGGCCTCCGCGCGCTTTCCCTGAACATCCAGCGCCTGGGCGCGCAATAACTGTGCCGCGGGAGCAGTCTGGTCCTCATGTGGCATTCGCCTGAGGTAAGCTATCGCCTGCGAACCTTTCTTTTCCGCCAAGCTTATTCGCGCAAGCTGCAAATTCGCATTGGCATGGTCAGGCTGGAGGGCGACCACGCCCGCAAAAGCGGCTCGAGCGCGCTCCATCTGCCCGCGCGCCAGGTAGTGGTTGCCCAGATTATTGAGCAGAGATACCGAATGAGGGTTCAGATCAATCGCTTGGGTATAGTAAGGCTCCGCCTCGTCATAACGCTGTTGGGAGTCGAGGACCACACCCATCAATCCCAAGGCACGCGCGTCGCGAGGATGCTCGCGCAGAAACTGCCGCAGCACTTTCTCAGCCTCTGCGGACTCGCCTTTTCCGAGAAAGACCAGCGCCCGCTCATACAGGGATGAAGAGAGATCCTCTTGAGCGACGACAGGCCGACCCCATGACATGCCGTGCAGAAGCACAAGCAGAAGAACCATCCGGAGAAGCCTGGCAGCCTTGGGGGCACACATTCTCTGCGGTAAGAGGAACACGACGAACGCTTGGGGCTGGGGTCGCTCAGCCTCTCGAGCAAAATCCGCCGGGGCGCTACTGCAAATCGTGCTAGCGCCCCGGCTTGTAGGATTCACAGGGACCTCCAATCGCTTTCCCCTCGAAGGCCTTAATAGGAGGGGCTTGCTATGCGGCCGGCAGACCCTGGATTTAGAAATACAGCTTAAGTGCCATTTGCACCTCGCGTGGCAAGTTGACTTGGCTGCTTACCACGCCGAAGTTCCCCGAATTGACGGTCGTACCGATCCCGCCAAATTGCGGGTGATTTAGAGCGTTGAAGCTCTCCAAACGGTATTCGAGTCTCATCCCTTCGTGCACTCTGGAGAGTGGGAATTCTTTGAACACGGAGAGCGTAGCGTTACGAGTACCCGGAGCCCGAACGTTGGGAAGCACTGGCGGGGCTGTCCCAAGAGTGTACGGCGCAGCCAAGGTAGCCACACCAGGATTGGAGAAATAGCCGCAGCCCGGGTTCGAGCAGAACCATTGCGACCGCGGATTGACCTGCAGTTTCCCGTTAAGGTCGGGGTCTTGGCCATAGGTGGGAAGTGCCAACCCGCCTGCCTCCGAGAGACCAAGGGGTTGACCGTTGTCAAAACGCCAGACACCGTTGGTCCGCCAGCCTCCCAGGATCCCGTCGAGCCACTTATTCCAACTCTTGCCAACCAGTTTCCCGCGACCCACGGGAAGGTCGTAGACGTACGCGATCCCAAGCACCTGCGGGATGTCGAACTGGGAAAGGCCGCGCTCGAGTTCCCGGTTGTTGGGGTCGCGCAAGTGGAGGAAGCCGCCCTGTCCAGTGTCATTTTCGCCTTGCACGGAAGCATCGTCGATCGACTTCGAAATGGTGTAGTTCACCAGAAATTGTAGACCATTGGAAAAGCGTTTCTCAATTCTAAATTGCGCGGCATTGTAAATCGAGTTGGCCCACGGCGGTTCCAAAACATTCGTGTTGGCGAATTGTGGGAACGGCAGATCGAGCTGTATGGCAGGGATTGTGGGACCTGACAGTGAGCTGTTGGGATTGGTAATGATCCCGTAGAACGGGTTGGGCACATACGTATTGAGCGCGGTAATTTGGGCGGGTGTAGCACTTTCGATCCACGGCCCGAGGTAATTGAGGAAGTTGAAATCACCAAAAAGAAGGTGCGTCCCTTTCGTACCAACATAGTTGGCATCGATGAGCATGTTTCCCGGCAGCTCGCGTTGGAAACCCATGCTCCAGGTTTGCGTGTAGGGTACGTCATTCCACGTGCGGATGGCGCCGGTTGCTGACGCGCCAAGCATCGTCAGTGGTCCGAGTGAATTTTTGGTTGGCAGTTGCGGACCGCCAATGGGCCAGGGATCGCTGATCTTCCCAAAGGGAGTAGCTCCGTTGTTTTGGTAGGTTTCCTGCAACGAAGTCACCTGGTCGAACCCATCAAATCCTTGGTACGTGTTACCAGTGGGCGCGAAATTGAAGGTGTTGTAAAATATACCGTAACCGGCGCGCGCCACGATTTTGGGCGTCAGACGGTAGGCCAAGCCCACACGCGGCTGAATCTCTCCGTAGTAAATGTTGGCAATGCCGCGGTTGCCGGGGCCTACAAAGACTTCCCCACCCTTCAGGTTAGGAAAGCCTGGTACGTTCAGAGGCAACGGGAGATTGGGATCGAAGTACTCCATCTGGTTATGGCGCTCCGTGCGCGGTGTCTCCACCTCGTAGCGAACCCCCACGTTGACGGTGAGCTTGCGGCTGGCGCGCCAATTGTCCTGGATGTACGCCGCATAGGAAAACATCTCCGTGGCAGGGCGGGCGGGTATCTCGTATTCACCCCACGCGTCATAGCATGTCCCGGTGAGAAAGGTCGCCATGGCGTCCCCACCCACGTTGCCAATATTCGTGCGTTGCGAAGTCCCGCCGAAGTCAAACTCGAAATAGCCCCCGGGGACGCCGGGTCCGAAGTAGTCCTGGCGCTCCATCCGGAATTCCCCACCGACCTTGATTTCGTGGGGACCTTGTATGCGATCAAGACTGCCCAGTAAGTCGTGGAGTTCGTGCCGGACGTGCGCAACCGACCAAGTCCCTTGACCAATGGAGGCCCCGCCGGTGTTTTGGTAGGGTCCGTCAATTTGGATCGCTGGCGTGACCTTCACTCCACTGTCCGCCAGGTACGCGGGCAGACCGAGGGCCGTTTGCTCATCAAAACTAGGGTAATCCGAGGCGACGCCCGGGGAGTCCCAGCCAGATTGTGTATAGCCATAGGCCACAGTCAATACCGTCCTCGGGCCGAAGGAGTGATTTATATTCAAGACACTGTTGGTGGAAAAGTTAGTGTCATTTCCGTCCGAGCAAGGGTCCAAGGCATCGCCGAAGCAGTTGGGGGAATGGCCGCTCCCGTTTTGGTATGAAAATCGGCCGGTCAGAAGCGTGCGGTCGCTAATGTGTTGGTCAATGCGGGCATCGACGGCGTTGGTATCATACACGTTGGCGCCGCTTATCCTAAAGTTGATATAGGGATAGTACGCGGGCGTGCCGACATTGAAATTAGGCGGCGGAAAGTACTGCATCATTTTGAAGGCGGCTGGATCCATTACATTGCCCGGCGTCGAGGGAATCTGGTAAGGTGTTCCGGCCAGCGCCGGGGCGCCGGCGCTCTGATAGGTCGCCATGTTATTGAAAGGGATAAACTGGCCGCGAACCGGCCCGCCTAGGGAGTTGTTGTATTTCCCGGTATATGGATCCCAAATCTGACCCGCGGGCGCGGAGCACATTCCGCTGGCGTCGAAAGTCCCGCCCGCATAGCCGCACAGCTCGCCAAAGTCACCCGCCTTCTCGGCGACGCTGGGAACCCCTCCCGCGTATGTGGACAATGACCGCACGCGCGTGCCTTCGTAGTCGGCGAAGAAAAACGTCTTGTCCTTCCGAATGGGCCCGCCAACGACGGCGCCGAAATCGTTGCGGCGGAGGGGAGGCAGCGTGCCCCCACTGGCGTTGCTAAACCAGTTGTTTGAGTCCATCACTTGATTGCGCAGAAAGTCGTACGCTGTGCCGTGGTATTGGTTGCTACCCGAGCGCATGACGACGTTCAGGATGGTCCCCCCACTGAAGCCGATGTCGGCGCTGAAGTTGTTCTGCTCGACTTTGAATTCCTGCACGGAATCAATGGAGGGGGTGAATACCACTTCCCGTTCCTGGCTATTCTCTGCGTGGACCGTTGAACCAATGCCGTCGATCAGCACGTCCGAGTTCATATTGCGGCTGCCGTTCGAAGTGAAGTTGTTGATGTTGGTGTTGATTACCCCATAGGCATTTCCGGCATAGGAGTTGATTCCTGGCGAGAGAAAAGTCAGGTCCAGCACATTACGGTCAATCAAAGGCAGGTCGTTGATATAGGTACGGTTCACCTCCTGGCCGTTGACCGCATCCTGGGTGGCCAACAGCGGCGCGGCGCCCGTCACCTCCATCGTTTGGACAACGGACCCCACTTCCAGGCGTGCGTCCAAGGTGGCGGCTTGCTTAACCTCCAACACAATCCCGGCCTGCATGTAGGTTTTGAAGCCTTGGGCCTCGACCGCCAGTTTGTACGTGCTCGGAGGAAGGTAGCGAAGCAGGTAACGGCCTGTAACATCCGTTGTGGCAGCAAAAACGAATCCCTTGTTCACATCCGTCAAAGTCACCTTTGCGTTCGGGACTGCCGCACCGGAAGGGTCGGTGACTGCCCCAGTGAGCGAACCGTCGTAGAGTTGAGCGTGAACATAGGGGCTCGATAACGTTAAAAACAGCGCTGCCGCTCCCAGCAAAGCGAGATACTTTGGCCAACGAAGCAGCAAGCGAGATTCCGAATCCTCTAGGTGAGGGCGGAATAGAGCACATATTCCCATGTTTTGACTCTCCTTTTGATTTGAATCTGCTTATAAGAGGAACTCATTTCACTCTTCCAAATCTTGGTCGATATGCCATGAGTGCCTTGCTACGGTTTTAGGGAGACCTGCATTAAGAATAGAAATACAGGTCTTTCTCAGCGTCCCATTCAAGAACTCGGCCATTCTTACCTCCGAGGAGAAGATCGGTGCAGACGAGCATGCATGAATTAACATATCAGAATTTTGTTGTCAAGCTCTTTTTGCTTTTAATTTTTGCCTCATTTTGGTCTTTTTGACCGAAAAACTGGCCAAATCAGCGACACTTTGCCTCTCTCAGGCCTGGTATAAAATGGTATATCAAAGTGCCACCACGGTCGCGTCTTGGGGACGACCGTGAACACCCGCTAAATGATACCTCTAACTACAGGAGGTACGAACGGCGTGGGCGAAACCACAGCAGTGAATTTAAGACCCAGAGCTTAAGGAGTATGTATGCGACTGGAGACCCATGTTGCGATCGTCTAGGGGGCAGGGGCGGGCGACGGAAACTCCTCGGCCAAGTCTTGCCAACGAGCCCCGCTGCGCAGAATCCACAAAAGGCCTTCCAGCACTTTGCGGTCAGCAGCCGGAGGCCGACCGCCCCGCGGTCGCGGCGGTCGCTTGGGGAGCAAGGGCCGGATCTTTTCCCCTTGGACATCGGTTAGCAACCGACCGTATCGCGCCCTCGGCCCTCCCTCCGGCGCTGTTCGCTTCCGCGATCCCCCTCCACGGGAAAATAACTACCGCAAACTTGGCCCTTGTACAGGGTTTTGAAATGATTTCTAGTCTGTGCGGGCTGGCAACGGTGTTGCCAGCCCGCGTGTTGTCGCAGGTTTAGAAGATCAAGCGCATTGAAAGTGTAATCTCTCTTCCGTACATCATAGTCGGGTTCAGCATCCCGGAGCCCACGTCTGCATTCTCCCCAATCCTGGCGCCCTGACTGAGGGTGGCGGGACTGGTGAACACATTGCCGAAGTTATTGTCGGTCAGCGCGTCGGGCAGGAAGTTCGTAGAGTTGAACAGGTTGGTAGCCTGAGCTAGGAAGCGCAGCTTAAACCGCTCTGTCAGGTTGACGCTTCGCTGCAGGGTGAAGTTCACATTCTTGGTATAAGGCATCCGCAGCCCGCCCATATAGGTTGGGGTAGTTCCGTACCAATATTCGTCGATGGCATAGTTGCCATTCGGAAACTGGACAACCGGGACCGTAAATGCGTCGGGGTTCCAATAAAGGTACGTATACTCCCCAGGAGTAAATGTGCGGCCATCCGGCAGGGTGACTGACGTCGTTCCGTTGTACCAACCCCGCAACGACTTAGGCACCAGCAGCGGCTGGCCAGTGGGAATACAGCCTCCGTTCTGGCTGCCGGCGGAGCTGCAACTGGGACCCCAAGGCGCTCCGCTTTGCAGCGTAACCACGGTGCCCAGCGTCCATCCGCCCGCTATCGCACTGATAGCCTTATTGCTGGATGCGAAATGCTTGCCCTTGCCAAATGGCAACTGATACGTCACGACAGCAAGAAAGCGCTGCGGAAAATCGTAGTTGAGCATTGAAGACTGGAGATCCCGGAAGTTGTAACTGCCGCCGGGCGCGAAGCCAGTAAACGAGCCAAAGGTCCCCACTTGTGACTCAGCGTAGTTCCCGTTATCCCCCGCTGCGAGTCCATCGGCACGGGACCAATCGTAGATAAACTGCGTTGTCAATCCGTTCCCGAAAGGGTGGGACAAGCGGAGTTCCAAGGCATCATACCTCGACCTGCCGGCACTCTCGTACCCCGACTGCCCCAGAAAGCCGAGATAAGCCTCTTCCGATTCCATGGTTGAGATCGTCGAGTGGCCAATATCGCCCGACGCTTTGCCAATCAAAGCCGGCAGAGGATTCGGAACCTGCGCCGTCCCCGGATTAATCGCGCCACTGGAGGCGATCCATTGGCTTCGCCAACCCTGAAGAGTTGTATCGGGAATATTGAAGATCCCGTTGAGGGGATACAAACGCCAGCCAAGATCACTACCCTTCGATCCCACATAACCAGCGGAGGCCAGCCACCCATGGAAACGGTGTTCGAGGGTGAGATTCCACTGGTCTATAATGGCGTTCTTGTAACCATGTCGCAGGAAATAATCCACGTTCGCGGCGCCGTTCGCGTTGCCGTACAAGTCTGGCGCTTGCACGGCGCCCGCGGCGGGGAAATACTCCGAAGACGCATCCTGGTCAAATGTAGCTACCGGCAGTCCATTCGGGGTAGGGCCATAGGGAAGGGGCTCTGTGCCGCCCGTGAATGCGGCTCCGCCGTAAACAATGTAGCTGGCGTTAAAGCCCGTGTTGCTGGGCGCATACATTCGCCCCCATCCACCACGGAGCGCGGTCGAATCGGTCAAACGAAACTCCGCGCCAAGGCGAGGAGAAACGTTATTATACTGCGTATCCCACAGATTGCGGGGGTACGTTCCTGTTCCGGCGAAAGCAAAGGCCCCATAGGTGGCCAGCGGATTCGTAACCCCGGGGGAAACGAAGCCCGCGGCGTAAGGGTTAATCACCCCCAGATCCATATCGTATATATGGTTGCGCCGTTCCGTCGGCCCGGGCTGTATCTCATAGCGCAGACCTAGGTTAAGGGTCAGCCTGTTGGTTGCTTTCCAGTCGTTCTGAGTGAAAAAGGCAATGTATTTCGCCGCCAGCGCCGGCTTCAACGCCGAGCCAGGGTCAAGCCTCCAGCCCATGGTGCCTATCGCGGCGTTCCCCCCCCAATAGCCCGACTGCTGGGGCGTGGTGTTGTACGGAGCACCAGAAGGGTTACCCTCATAATCGGCGTATTGCGCGGTGGTGTTCGCACTCTCATCCCACGGCTCGAGGGCCGGAGTACCAAATTCGATGTCCGCCCAGTCGCCGAGGTAGACACGGTAGTCAGCTCCTCCTTTCAAGGTCCACTTGCCTGTTACCTTGGTAATGCTTCCCGCAATATTCCAGTTGGTCTGGTGTTCGTTCTTGCGGTCCCATGTATCATCATTCAGCCCTAGGCTTCCACCCCACTTGAAGTTGCTGAAGCTTCCGGCCGACGGAGCAACTCCATAAATGGGGATATACTGCTGGATTTCGGCCGGCATGCCATAGGAGGCGTACTTCGCCGCGTCAAACAAGGTTGGGGCTGGGTAAGACGCCTTTGCCCCCACCCGCTGCATACCCACGTGAAGGTCGATCAGCGTGGTCGGGTTCAGTGTGATCACATCGCCAAGCGAAACATAAGGGTTGAAATCACTAATGTCGTTCGCGTTCATTTGGAAAAAGCCGAGGTTCGTCCCATAAGAACCCCATTCGTTGACACCACCGATGATGCCATTCTGCATGCCCCCGGAAGCATAGAACGAGTTCTTGGTGCCCAATTTGATGTCCAGCCGGGTATTCAAATTGTTGCGAATTGTCGGCGCACTCCCGTTGAAGAAATAATTGTGATCGTTGTAGGGGTCGGTTCCCGAGTTGGCGCCGTTGAAACTACCGTTGTTCGCCGGCGGAAAGCCGTTGAAGTATAACAAGGCATACGGGTCAATCGCACTCGCTCCCGGAAACGGCGACTTGGGCTGCGACACCGCGTTGGCTAGGTTCTCTGTCGGATTCCCATTCGCGTCAAGAAACGGCTGTCTCTGATAAACAGCGGGGCTAGTACCCGGAACCAGCGTCGCGCTCCAAGGATTGTAGATCGTGACGGGTGTCGGTAAGCCGTTATTACCCGCGATCATCGTGCTGCTAAAGTCTCCAAGGCGCTCGGCCGCCGTCGGAACCTGGCTGAGGAACTGGACCGGCTGAGTGTTCGTTAGACGGTCAAATGCAAAGAAAAAGAACATCTTGTCCTTACCGTTGAAAAGCTTGGGGATAATCACCGGCCCCCCGATGCTGCCGCCGCCTTCGTTTACACGGTACTTCCCCTTGGGTTTATCTTCCAAGTCGTTTGCAAACCCGTTGGCGTTGAAGGCTTCGTTGCGCACGACATAGTTGAGATCGCCATGGAAGCTGTTCGTTCCGCTCTTTGTGACCATCTGAATCACGCCCTGGCCGCCGCCAATATCCGCAGGCAGGTCATTCGTCTGTACGCGGACTTCCTGAAGCGCGTCACTGTTGGGGATGACGGCAGCCGTATGCCAAGCCGCCTCCTGCACCGGCACGCCGTCAAGCTGCACGTCGTTGGTTCCGACCTGGCCGCCGTTAATCCGCATCGCCGAATACTCTTGGCGATCGGCGAAGCCCACGCCGAGATTGCGAGTATCGTACATTCCCGGACTCGGCACCACGCCCGCCGCCAGAGTTGCGTAGTACAGCGGGTTGTTGGTGATATTGGGAATGGTATCGATGACGTGGCTCCCCACGCCACCCGACACTGTAGAGCTTTGGGTTTGCACTTGTGCCGCGGCGGCCTTGACTTCGACCACCTGTCTGGTCGCGCCCACCGTAAGCTGAGCATTGGCTTGCACCGTAGCGTTTGTTGCGACTACAATGCCACTCGAAACATAGGTTTGGAACCCAGGCGCCTCCACCGTCACCTTGTATTCACCTTGCGGGAGATAGGGCACGGTGTAAATGCCTGCCGCATTGGTGTTGGTCACCGACACGGTGTTTGTTTGTTGATTCGTAACCCTAACCGTGGCGTTGGCAACCACCGCGCCGCTTTGGTCAGTTACAGTCCCGGTAATGGTACTGTTCCTCATCTGCGCCATGGCCACGCCGACGGTGAGGGAGAAAACCAAAATCCCACACACAGCCCTGACAACTCGTGTCATTACAATACCCTCCTCTAAAAATTAAGATCCAAGACCCGACGCAAAACCCCAAATAGGACCACCACTCTTGTAATTGACAAGTCAAATAAACTTTCAGCCGTACGGCCACTTTCCCTCAAAGGCGGTTCATTTAGCGCGCGATATTGGCCAAGAACCCCTTTTTACCAATAAATCTGAAATTTCAATTTTTCGGTCTAATCCTCGACGCCTTGCTACGGTTTTAGGGAGGCCTGCATTAAGAATAGAAATGCAGGTCTTTCTCAGCCACCCATTCAACAGCTCGGCCATTTTTACATCCGAGGAGAAGATCGCCACAGACGAACATGCATGAATTAACATATCAGAATTTGATTGTCAAGCTTTTTTTACTTTTATTTTTTGCCTCTTTTTTGGTCTTTTTGGCCGAGAATGCGGCAAATCAGGGACACTTTGCCCGTCGCGCGTAATGAAAAGATGGTATATCAAACTAGTGCGACGTTTGCCTTATTGGGAAGACTGTGAAAGTCGCTAGATGATATGTGTGATTACAGGAGGTGCGAACGGCGTGGGCGCAACGAGAGCGGTTAAATTAAGATTTAGAGCCTAAGGAAAGTGTATGCGACGGCCGCTTTGCACCGGATTGTTCCCGCCACGATGCCAATCGCGCTCGATGGCTTCCAGGTGACCTGCCCGAGATTTTGTACCAAACCGAGGGAGAGAGTCTAGCGAAATAGTTGGATCACAACGCGATACACTTCTGTTGCGGCGGCACGTCATTAGGTTAGTAACGGTGGCCTACTTTCGTGAAGACGCGGCGTTCTTCTCCTATTTATCAAGCGCTTTCAGTCGTTCAAATTCTTTGTATTCTCTTTGGGCGTCCTCAGCTCTGCCGAGGCGGCGGTACGTTGTAGCAAGAACATAGCGGACCTCGCTGTTCGAAGGTGAAAGTCCACGCGCAATTTCCAGTTCATTGCATCCCTCATTTAACTGGCCAGCTCTTATGAGCAGGCGCCCCAAATATAAGTGAGCAAGATAAAAATTAGGGCTCATCTTCGAAGCCTCAATGGCGAAGGGCAGCGCTTCGCTGATTTTGCCTGAGGTCAAACCCAAAGAGGCAAGCGCGAGCCTTGTAGATAAACTGCTCGGATTGAGAGCTAATTCCGCGCCAAACTCCTTCACAGCAGCGTCGTATTCCCGCCATGACGCAAGGAGGCGCCCGTACGAGTAGTGCAGCATGGGCTCCTTCGGGTACTTCAGAAGCAAGCCCTCAATTAACGATTTTGCACTAGAGCGGTCGCCGCTGGCATTCGCATACCAGGCCGCTCCCAAGTCGTGCAAAAGGGCGGTTTGCTGAGGCGAGAGGGAGGCTTCTGTGGATATTTGCAGGGAAGCATACCCGAAGACGGTGATGAGTTGCTCGCGCTCCTCTGGGCTTTCGGCAGGCACGAGTTTGCCCAGGAGTGCAACGGCTGTTCCGAAGTTGCTGAGGTCGGTTTGGGCTATGGCACGATCCAGCAAGGCCACACGTCGCATGCCGGACTGCTCCGGAATCCCAAGGCGATCGGCCCGGGTGATGTCATCAATTGCGGCCTGGAATTCATGAAGCTGAAACTCGCACATTCCCAGGAGGGCCCAGGCGAGGCCTCGAGTCGGCTCGACCTGTGTGAGTCGATTGAGATAACCCCGAGCCGGCGCGAACTGGTTGTCTTGGTAAAGAACCAGTCCGGCTTTCCACAACCCGTCTTTCCACTCCGGGTCAATCCTCAGACCCTTCTCGATGAGGGCAACGGCCGCGCCAGAATCTCCGGCCATGATTGCGTCGTCGGCTTCTCTGCTGATCTGTGCGAGAGTTCGGATATTGCGGTCATTGTGAGATACCTGCGCTGGCTGCCAGAGCAGTCCGACCAACAGGATACCAGTAAGTGGCATGGCTTGGTTCTTGCCCACAGTTCTCTCGCTATTGTGCAGAACGCCCGCCTCCAAGGCGAGCACACCCACTGCCGCTGCCATGGGGCCAGCGGCCAAAAACCAGTTCTAGACAACCTGAATTATATAGTCTATAGAGGCCATACGGAAGATAATGCCGAGCGGAGTGAGAAGGGGGGCGGCCGTAGCGTCGCGGTGGACACGTCCGTGGTGATTTCGGGTACACGTGCCTTCAAGCGTGCGTTCGTGCCGACGAAATCGGCAGGCGCCGTCGACTATCGCTTGCGATCGTAGCGCGCCTTTACGAGCCCGATGGGAAAGCTGCGAGCTGAGGCCAGCGTCCAGGTCTTCGTTTTCGGAACCCAGCCCCCTTTCTCGACCGTTTTTCATTCCTCTTTCCCGCCGCTTTGCACTGGATTGTTCCCGCCACGATGCCAATCGCGCTCGATGGCTTCCAGGGTCCTCCCTTTAGTTTCGGGAACGAGCTTGAGGCAGAAGAGGAAGGCCAAAACGCAAATGCCTGCAAAAATCCAAAACGTTCCTGCGCGACCGGCAGCATGAATCAAAGAGAGAAATGTGCCCGCCACGAGCCAATTCGCTCCCCACACCGAAAGCGTCGCGAGCGACATGGCCTGCCCCCGAATCTTGGTTGGATAGATCTCCGAAATCAGCAACCAGAACACAGGCCCCAGCCCCACACCGAAGAAAATGACGTAGCCGATCATTTCGTAAAACACCACCACGCCGGGCGAATGCCGGCTGAAGGCAATGCCGATCAATCCCAACATTAGAGTCATCCCCGCGGTCGCCATAAGTAGGAGAAATCGCCGGCCCAGCCGGTCAATCAGCAGAATTGCCACAACTGTTACAAGGACGTTCACCACGCCAATAACCGCAGCAGCCAGTATGGCCGCCTTTGCCGAAGGATACCCGGAGAGGCGCAGGATCTCCGGCGAGTAGTAGATGATCGTGTTGATGCCGGTAATCTGTGTAAAAATCGCGAGCCAAATGCCCACCAATACCGCCATGCGAAGGCCCGGCCTGAACAGCGAACGCAGCCCTTCCTGCTCTTCCTGCAATGCCTGCTCGACCTCCTCCAGTTCCGCTTCAGCCTCATCGCCGCGGCCGAGGCGGTAGAAACCTTCCAGCGCCCGATCGCGAAAGCCTTTACGTGCCAGCCAGCGCGGGCTCTCTGAGAGCACGAGCATGCCGACTACGAGAGCGATAGCCGGGAAGACGGCGGTGATGAACATCCATCGCCAGTTCTTCTGGGCAGCCAGCGAGAAATCCACAAAGTAAGCAGCCACGATGCCCACCGTGATGGCAAGTTGATTCAGAGAAACCAAAGCGCCCCGTATTTTCGCGGGCGACATTTCTGAAAGGTACAGTGGCGTTACCAGCGACGCTACGCCAATGCACACGCCCACAAAGAACCGCGCCAGCGAAAAGGAAACAAGATTGAAGGCTAATCCGCTAAGCACAGCAAAAGCCGCGAAACCGACTCCGGCGCCCAGCAACACCGTCCGGCGCCCCCAACGGTCGGTGCTGTAGCCCGCGATCGCCGATCCGGCGAGTGCCCCGGCAAGTGCGATGCTGACTGCAAACTCCAACTGTGTATCGGTGAGACGGAAATCGGTGCGGAGAAAAAGCATGGCACCCGAGATAACGCTGGTATCATAGCCGAAGAGCAAGCCGCCCAATGCGGCCACGCTGGCCGTGAGAATAACCATGCCGCGAGCGGCAGGTTTCACAGCTGCTGCTGAACCAGACTCCATGACATCCATTCGTAGCTCTCGCTTCGTGTTGCCAGTCCTTCTTGATACTTCAGTATATGCCTTCGGGGAGAAGTATACTGGAGCGAATTACCACGTAAATTGAAAGTGCCGGAACTCGATTATTGACGCGATGAGGGGCCGGAGTCTCATATACCAAAACCGGGAATGAGGCCACTGGCTATGCATAGACTTTCAGCGAGCGCGCTTGATCCGCAAGGCGACGTCCAAGGTATACGGGGGAGTATCCAGGTCCATTCTTCCCCCTTGGTGAGTGAACGTGACACTGCTGATTACCAAGCCCGAGGCTGGGTCAACCCAATCTGCTTTGTAGGTCCCTCCAGGCATATCCAACACGAGGGTCTCACTAAAATGCCCCGGCATTGCTATGTAGTACATCAGGTCTGGTGCAAGCCGGCTATGGTGGAGATAGAGCGCATACTGCTCTCCTCGCTGGCTCATGCCTCGACAGTATGCTCCCTCGGGCACCCCGCTGACCACGAAGCTCTTATCCGCACGCATCGTGATGAAGTCGAAGCTGTAGATGAAGTTCTTCAGGTTGCGCAAGGCGCCCAGCACTTGGGCGTTGTCAGGAGTGTTGCCCGCTGGGTCCTCAACCGTGTACCGGGAGTTCAAATGGTTAAAACCTGCTCCCCCTCCGACCATGAACTCCCAGGCTTCCACTCGAGAGTCCAAAACGGGGTCACCTTCTCCGTATTGAAATGGGTAGTATGGGGTTTCATTCATCTCAATCGGCTTGTTGTAGTGGTATTCATAGTCCAGGCCCTTCATCCCTCCCATCTGCTCGCTATCCGCTTCCCCTCCCCACACGTACTGGCCGGTAATAATCGATAGAAGGGGACTTCCCGAGAAATCAACAGGCCCTCCTATCGGTCCTTCCACCATCTGCGCCACGAGGTGCTTTTTGGGCAGCTTGGCTTCGGTATCATGCACTACCTGCAACATGTGACCTACCCAGGGACCGGCTTCGGCGTGCGGAGTGAAATTGGACGGTTCGTCGCAAATCTCCAGAATCAGATTGTCATACGCGTTCACTTCCTGAGTGATTTTGCTCACGTACTCACTCTCACGTTGAACCAGGTCGGGGTATTTCAACGTCTGGGCGTCCTTGAAATCACACTTACCTACGCCCTGGATATTGTTCTCATAATATAAAGGAGAGAGGGGCCAGCGGTGTGTGTACTGCGAGTTGAAGAAACACACCTCAACCACGATGCCGCGCTCCGCCGCCCTAACGATGAAATCCTTGAGGCGCACGAAAAAGTCCGGATTCCATTTATCGAGATCAAACTTGTTGCCCCCGTAGACATACCCCGGTTCGTTGCTACGCGCCCAGGGCACAATAGTCCTTTGGGGCTGCGGCCCCATAGTATTCCCTTTGACGAACTCCCCTACCATCTCGAGCACGGCGCCGGGCCAGATGCGTGTGTAGTTGAGTCCGTGGGCTTTTAAGGCGTCGAAGTAACGAACGTAGTCAAAGTCCAGGTTGATCACGGCGCCGTAATGCTCGGCCGAGGTGATCAGAATCGTAGGTTGGCCATTAAACAGGTAATAGCGCGGGTTGGCAGGATGGAGCGTAATTGGCTCGGAGTAGGCTGGAGAGATGAGAAGGAGCAGTATGAAACTGACAAGCCCTAATTTTGTCGTCATGCCATCATTCTTCTTGATTGGATTATAGCGGCTCATTTTTTCCAAACTCTCACGGTCAATGCGAACAATTCGGCGGAGGGTAGGTATTTGGCCATTTGCATAACGCAAACGCCCAGAACCAAGACGATGGGAAACGCGACAAGGCAAGCCAATGTCCTCCCCGCAGGCCCTCAGCATTTCAGCCGGCGGAACCCAGGACAAGCAGTAACAGGACCCAGTCGGTGTCGCCGTCGTGGTTGTTCACGGGCGGCGTGAATTGCCGTGTTCCTGTGTTCGGGAATGGCCCTCCAGGGACCATTGTGTAAGCTCCATTCGTGGGATCAAACCATTTGGCGTTTGCCGGCGCTTTTAAACTCGCCATATTAACCGTGATCGTACGCGCCGTTGGCATGTAAGCCACCAGGTAAGAGCCGTCATAAGTTTTGGCGGCGGTGCAGAAGTCACTTCTGCTGACACGCGTTTTGAGGTTCCCATAAGTACCAAGCCCGGCGATGACCGCCGTGTGGTCTTGGTCCGGAACGAGATCCTGCCACGGTAGCGATGAAAAGAATTCCTTCCAGATCATTAACTGCGCCACTGCGAGTGTGTCGATATGGAACTTCCATCCGGAAATGAACGGCCAAGTATAGGCGTTGCCGTAGAGTTGCCCTGTACCCCCGCTCAGCATTGTCCAATAGCCTTGCCGTCTCAACACCCAAGGCGTCCCGTAATCTGTTGGCTCGCCAACCTTTTCCAAATCATAATGCCCCTCAACCAGATAGGTCGGCATAACAGGCGTCTGATTGTAGCTATGCAACATCTGGATATATGTTGGCGAGTAGGTGTAGGTACTGTTGAGAGAAATAATGGACGCCCATGTCGGATCGTCCAGGGAGGAACTTGTAAAAACGTTCAGCTCCACGGTTTGAAGGGCTCTTGGATCAGCGGACTTGATGGCTTTTGCCACGGCTTGGACCAGTGCGTCATCGTCAGGGGTTTGCCAGGTATTAAAATCATCGCCGTGCAACCAGACGATGTTGTCGAAACGCTTGTAACGCTCGCCCAAATACTTGCCGTAAAAACTCGCGGCAGTCAGGCCATTATTGAGCAGCGCCTGGAGCCATACGCCGCGGGCTGGTGGAGCTGTACAACAGGTATCGATGGGATCAAGGAAAACTACCAGGCGATGATTAGCCGCCGCCGTCAGCATCTCGTCGACACGAGCAAAGTATGCTTCGTTAGGCTTCGTAAGATCATAATGAGCGCTGTCCGTTCCGCCGGCAACGTAACCGGTGAAAGGGCGAATGCCGTCAGGGGTGCTGCCGTCGTCCCGACTGTCATAGTAAGTGGGGCTGGCAACAAGCATGTTCATCCAAACTGCATTGAACCCATGAGCCTGGCGATCCGCGAAATACGTCTCGGCATCCGCGGTGGAGCCCATCCCAAGCAGGGCATGGGGATTGTCACCGGTAATCAGAAAAGGGATGTTGTTCTGGTCGACCAAATACCGTCGGTTGGCGCTGAGCTTGAGGGGATAGGCAGGAGAACTCGCGTCAGGAGCTTTGACCGGTACCGCGGCCACTTGCGCCATCGCCCAAACGGATCCTAGCAACGTGAGCGCCGTAAGCAGAGCGGATTGTCTCAGCTTGGTAAAACTCCCACGGATCATAGGTGTCATATTGTTTTTCTGTCACCTCAGCCTCTGGTGTGCCGCTCGGGTAGGCCGATCGTGTGTCCATTCACTCGCCAGCATTAACTGCCGCGATCTGGACTGCTTCCAATCAGTAGTTCCGACTGCCGAAAAACACACGCCTACCACCGGTAATAGCGGTAAGGATTGTCTCCCATAGGGAAGTCAGTCCGATAATCGAGACAATAATAGCCAAGAGTCTGGACGCTCTCGGGCTTGGGACTCAGAGACATTTCCAAGCCCACTCGCGGGCCAGTGCATTGATGCCCCGACCGATCGCCGTCCGGGGCCACTGGCAAGCCCCCCTTGCCGCCAAAGCCTCCCGAGCCGAAGCGGTCGAAGAGCCGCACTGCAATGACGTTTCTGCCGGCCTTTACCAGCTTCCCCGGCACCACGTAATTGCGCGGCGCCAGCCACCAATTGGCCGTCTTGATGTCCGTTTGCCCGATTTCCACGCCATTGAAGTAGGTATTGTCAAAATCATCGAGAGTACCGAGCGCGAGAAGCATATCCTTACCCGCCTCATCACTGGGCACGACGATTTCTTTGCGGAATACCGCCTCCCCATCGTAATCGGTGAAGAACTGAACCATCTGGGGCAGCGTTACAGGTGTCCATCCTCCGGCTGGTACGCTCTGCCCAACCAGCGCCTGTGCGGCCGGGGTAACGCCCGGATCGGGATGCGCTGTGGCCTCACTTACAGCGGGGGCCAACTTGAGGGTAATCTTCATCTGCCACTCGCCATCCAGGTTAAGGGCCCAAGTGTCGAGGGGATGGAATATCCGACTGTCCACAAGGAAACTGGCACCCAGGTTGGCCAGGAGCTGGGCCACGACACGGGTGGACCTCCAGCGCGTGTAGCGGAAATACGTCTTCTCATCCGCGTGGAAGCCATGCGGGTCCACTTGGCAGAAGATCGCCACGCCCTTTCCTATTGTTTTGCGGCCAATCAGGCCGTCCGCCCCCATATCCGCGCCTGCGCTCAGGACCCAGGGTGGACTGTCCATGTAAGTGCGCCACCGAAGATCTGACGCGCTCAGACCCCTCGCTTCGGGCCAGTCGGGTACCGCCAGCGAGCCGGCGAAAAGGGCTGCAGCCGGTTTCAAGGTGGTGCCAAGGCACCCCTCTGCCTTGGCACGCGGCAAGAAGAACACCTTGCCACCTTTCTCTAGGTAGGCGTTGAGTGCCGCCGTGTCGATGGTCGCATCCGGGCCGATGAGCAGCAGCCCAGCGTCTGCATCCAGCATGGCCGACCGCTGATAACTCACCCCAATCCCGTCCAACCATGCCGCGCCGGCGGCGCCGCCGAGATATGCGACCTTATTCACTCGCGGAGCTAGCGGGGAGTGCAGCGCGTAATCCATGACGTGCTCGGCCATGCGCCGCGCTGCCGGGTCCAACGCTACATGATCTTCCAGGTCCAGAGTGCAGACGATCAGCCGCCCTTGGCCGTAGTCCAGTTCCATCAGCGGCGTATAGGCCAGGTCAAATTCGCATTCCATCAGGGGACGCCACCCGCTGCAATGGGTCTTTTCGATGGCAGCACTACTAACCCCACCGCGGTTGCCCCAGTGCCACCCGGCGTAAGGCTGATTTCCTTCGTTCCCTCTGAGGTAATCTCCCACGTATTCGGGGTATGCCTCAATAAGCGTACTGCTGTCCGTCCAGTCGCGGAGGTCGTCGGCATCGATCCCTTGGGTGACCGAGGAATCCACAGGGAAGACGCGCCGGACCACTTTGGGACACACACGCCACCCGAGGGCTCGAGTCATCCATTCCGGGTCTTGGGCAAAGATCAGTACCCGGCCCCCATCTCGCACATAGGTTTCCAGCCTGGCAGCCAGCGACGGGTCGTCCTTCAAGCCATTGCGTCCGATGACCACCAACGGCGCCGCCGCGCCATTCCAGGCACGGGTCGTATAGCCCAGGCCGGCCAACATCTTGCTGATCATGCCTTCGGGATCAACAGTTGGCGTCTCCCCGCTGGCCGGCTGGTCCTTGCCAAAGACCCGAAACTCAAAGGTATCTTGGTGCCTGGTTTCGCCGATAGTTGCGGTTAGTGTGATCTGGCCGTCGGCGTTGCGGCCGGCCTCAACCTGGGGCATGGCGATCCGGATCGGAATTCTGCGAATCTCCGAAACGGCCAAGGTGCCTTGCAGTTCGCCCTTGCCCACTTCCTTGCGGCTGAGCGTGGCGGTCCAGCTCGCCGTAAAATCCTGCGGTTGTCGCATATCGTTGATCAGGACGATCTGCTTCTCGCACGTCTGGCCGGAGCTGAAGTGGTGGTCCTTCGCCGTGTACTCACCGGCCGGGCCAGCGATCCACGCCAGGGTCGGGCCGTTGTCCTCCTCGAGTCTGTCCTGCAACCACGACCAGGTGCGCAGGCCGCCCGACAGCCCCGCGGTACGCCAACTTTGCCAGGTATTCTTGCGGAAAAGCTGCTGGATTTTATGGTTGTCGGGGAATTGATCCAACCGGTCCTGGGAGCTTTTGTAGAGCATTCCACCGCGGAACAGGTCGTGAAGATACTGCCGGTACTTTGGGCCCTCCGAGTTATAGGCGTCTGTGCCAAAGTAGATGGCCGCGTATTCCGTCAATAGGGGTTCGCTGGTGATGTTGCTGTCAAAACCATCGTGCCCGCGGCAGAACGTGCACTCCATGGGAGTGCCGAACTCGACCATGGCAATCGGCATCTCGCCATCTTTCGCCCACGCGCTCAACCACTCTTCCCGCTCCTGGAGCGGTAGGAGGTCCAAGTAGCAGTTCATCGTAAAAACGTCGCCGGTGCATGCCCCCTGGTGGCTGTAATAGACTCGGGTTGGGTCCAGCTCCTTGAGCCCGGCGAACATCTCATCGGCAGCAGCCATGATCCCCTGCCAGCGCTGGTCACTCAGATCCCAGCCGCGGCGGCCCATGTGACGTGGATCCATATCAACCGCGTTATTGAAGAAATTCCAGCCGGCGACCCACATCACCACGGAAGGATGATTGCGGTAGTGACGCATCCACACGTCGGCGCGCTGCAAAGCACGCTGCTGGTCCTTCTTCCAGATAAACTTGCCGCTCGAATTCATCATGTACTTGTTGGCATCAAGGATATAGACGGCGCCCAAGTAGCCTTTATGATCGGCACGTTCAAGTTGCGGCCCCAGGTCGGAGTCATCGCCGCGGGTATCCGGAGCCCAGGATCCGAACTCCGAAAAGTTGTCCCCAACCGAGCCGAGCGGACCATTGTTAAAGTTAGGCTGCCGCAGGTGAATCACGCTGCTGTTGAGGTAGAATTGCCGGCCTTCAATCCAGAACTCCCGGAAGCCGAATTCCTGGTTGTACTGGTCATTCAAGCCCGCGCCCGTCACGGTCAAGCGGAGCGTGTAGAGGTTGGGCTGATCCACGTCCCACAGACGCGGTTGCGCCCAAGGCCACGAGACGGTAACGGTTTGCGTTGGCTTGGCTTCCACCGCCGCGTCCGCGGTGAAGCTCCTCTCCACCTCACCCTTTTCGTTAAGCATGTCCGCGACGAAATGCACCGCGCCGGCCTGCTTGACGCCGGCAAGGTCCACGTCCAATGCGATGTCCTTTCTGCGAGAGGAGGTGCGGATAAGGACGCCGCTCACGTGCCCCTCGGATAACCGGCTTTCCAAATAGACGCTGCCGGTCAGGCCCCGCGTCGCCAACCTGGCCGCGGTGTAGGTGACGTCCATGAAGGCATTCTGCCAGAAGTGCCCCACCATCCCCGAGTCAGCGATGGCGGCCACCAGCAACCGGATATCCGCCGTTTCGCCCGGCGTCACCGCAGGCGTGATGTCCACCGAGCCCCAAGGCCAGGGCACTTGTCCACATTCCTTGCCGTTGACATAGACAATCGCGTCCGTACACACCCGGTCAAAGCGCAGGCTGATCACGTGGCCCTGCCATTCGGTCGGAATCGGCACTTGGCGCCCGTACCAAGCGCTGCTCAACCGCTCCCCGTCATAACCTTCCCACTGCGGACCGCTGCCTGGGGCCACTAAATCAGAAGACCTGCCCCTGCCCCGCCGACTCGCCCAACTGCCAGGCACCTTGATATACCCCCACCCCAGCTTTGGCGGACTGCCTTTTCCGGCAACCGCGGGTATGAAGCGCCAGATGCCGTCGAGGGAAACCTGTGCCCGTTTCGCATTGACCGCTATCACCTTGGTCTCATGCGCCATCCCCAACATCAGCGCACCTGTGGCGCCCAAGGCTGACTCCTTCATAAATTCGCGGCGCGTGACATAGAGTGTCCTGCTCATCAGATATCTCCACACTCGTCTAGTCGGGGAAGGAGAGCACTAAGCGGTCTCCACCTGCAACTTGAAGGCATAAGCCTGCCGACACGGTTTGTGCTCAGCGACCTCCGGGGGGATGTCAACAACGAGAAGATCCCCGTTCTGCCGCCATTTCAATGGCTGATCCACCCCGAGCATGGACACCGGGGATCCCTTGATAGCCCGTGCCGATCGAAGAGCCAACTGGTTGCCAGGCCATTTAAGGCTAATAGCGTAAACCGTGTGGCCATCTTTGCTGGATGTGAACCAAATATCGCTTCCCTCGCGGTACACTTTGCGGGGTCGCGTATTGTAGATCGCCTCACCGTTTACCTTTAACCAATCGCCGACGTATTCCAAGCGCTCAACTGCCTCCGATGCCCACTTTCCATTGGGCATTGGACCAAAGCCCACCTCGAAAACCCCGCCCTTGGCGCAAACGGTAATTAGACTTTCCAAGACCCATTCCGCTGACTTATACACATCACTCGGAACATACGAAAAGGAGGTCCCGCAGGGATATATGACTTTCCACAATCCTGGCGAAGGTCCTGCTGGGATTTCCCTTTCGGGCGTGTAGTAATCTCCGTAGGCTCCGATCCCGCGGCTTCGCATGATCACGTCAGGTTGAAGTCTCCGAACCATCTTAGCAATATCGGCGATGTCCTTTGCAGCTTCCTTCGGCCAACCGATATCGAAGTCGAGGACATCGATCTTGCCATAGTCGGTCATCAGTTCCCGCACCTGCTCGCGCTCATGGTCAATGAACATCTGCCACCTTTGGGGATCAGTCTGCTTCGTGAACTTGGGGTCGTAGTGGCAATGAAAGGGGTCCCACGCGAATGCCGGGTCATGCCAGTCGACGTGGGAGTAATAGAGCCCCGTTTTAATGTCCTTCTTCCTCGCCGCCTCAACCACGGCGCGGACAATGTCGTTTTTGTATGGGCTATCCATGATGCTATACGTGTTCGTTACCGTGGTCGTGTACTCGCAGCCTTGATTGAAGGCCTGGGCAGTAAGAAAAGTGGACGGTTGCGTTGTCTTTGTGGGCCACATGCAGAAACCGTCATGGTGTTTAGTTGTAAAGGTGAAAAACCTGATCCCCGACCGGCAAAACAGATCCATCCAAGCATCGGCATCGAAGTCCGTAGGATCAAAAAACTGATATAAAACATTGTAAATATTCCAAAACTCTTGCTTGGCACCAGCCAAGCCCCAGGATTCGTGGCTGCCAATCAAGCAGTACAACCCCCAATGGATCCGAATCCCGAACTTAAGATCCTTGAAGGATTCAATGGCTGCGTTAAGGCAGTGATGATAATCAGGGCTTACATCCCGAGCCCAACCCCGTTCCATTGCACCGCGGTCCAACGCCTTGCTAAGAACCCAAAAGCGGCTCCCCTCGCATGGCTCTGAAAGAGGATCACCGGATTCAGCAACAGATACTGAGGGGATTGATTTTCGATTCACTCCGCACAGACCGGCCGCCGCTCCAATCAACCTGTTGATGAAATTCCTTCGTACCATGTGAGTCTCCTCATCCATTGGCCGATATGACTTGCGATTTGGCGCGTGCAAATGGCAGCAGCTGCACGGCCCAATGTGCGCTCATTCTGATATATCAAGTTGGCGAGCGTGTCAAGCCCTTTCTCTCGCCGCGGTTCAATTGCCTTGAGGTTTAAGGAATTCAACAGCTTTGAATTTGCGCTTCGCTTCTGTCTTCCAGAGGGCCGGTGATCGCAAGCCTGAAAGCGCAGAGGGCGGGATGCGACGCTTCTAGCTGGGCAATCCGGGCAAGTGGTCAAGCGCTGCCCCCAAGGCCGGCGCATGAAAACAGGGCTTGACATTCCCGCCATGTTGATATATCAGAATGAGGGCGCGTTGGGCGCTCGAGCTCTTGCCGCGGGCACGCGTTACCGCGTCTAGGGGCGATCCTGGTGGTCGCCCCTAATCCCAGGACACGGCGACGGGCGGCCACTAGGGCCGCCCCTACGACCCGATTTTCCGGCGAATGATCGCAAGTCGTATAGGCCAATGAATGAGGAGACAGACACACATGCTACGAAGGAATTTCATCAGCAGGTTGATTGGAGCGGCGGCCATTCTGTGCGGAATGATTGCGATATCAATCCCCTCTTTTCCCGCCAACGCTCGGCCAGCCGCGGCGAGTTCGCCGGAATATAAGGTGAATGCGAAGGGCATCGCGGTGAAATTGTCGGCCAAGGGTGAAATCGTCGGCGTGATTGCCGGCGGTCGCGAAATCAACGTCACGGGCCGGACAACCCTCGACGGTTGCGCTCAAGTCGGCGCGGCGAAGACGGGAGAATTAGCGGGCGGCGCGGTTCAGTTCACACAGACGTTGCAGGACGGCGCCTCGGGACGGACGCTCACGGTGGTGGACCGCTTCAAGCCCGCGGGCGACAGCGTGCGCTGGGAAATCGCAGTCGTTTCCGAGGGCAAGCCGTGGACGAAGGTCATCACCACGGAACTGAATTATCCCGCGACTCCGGCGACGCGGTTTTGGACGGCGTGGTCCGATCCCGTTTGGTCAACGTGGTCCGATCCCGATCAGCGGACCGGCGAGTGGCGCGATCCGCTGGTGCTGCGGCCGTTGATAGACGCGACCTGGACGTACGGCGGGTGGAACACGAGCCCCGATCACATCGTGTTGCCGCTGGCGACCCTCGCGGAACCGGCCGAAGATTTTGGTCTGAGCCTCGTGTATTCGCCGGAGGACACCATCCTGTGCGCCCCGCAATTGACAACGACGCAGTCAGGTGCGATCCGGTTTTCACGCTCGAATTACCGCCTTGGTGGCGGCAAACCCGTGCGTTTCGAAATGGATTTGATCGCCCACGAGGCGGATTGGCGCGGCGGGCTGCGATGGATGACTGCGCGCTATTCTGAGTTCTTCCAGCCGCCCAATCCCCGCGCCGATATGATGGCCGGCTGCGCCGCCTATTCCGGCGATGAAGAGCCGATTGACGTCGAAAAACATAAGAAGATGGCGTTTCGCGTCAATTGGAAATTGGATGACGATATGCCATACATGGGCATGTATATCCCACCAGTGACGAATGCCGATGAAAGATGGGAGCGCGAGTGGGATAGAGAAGCGGAAACACCCGACAAGCCGCACTGGACGAGCGCCCGCCGGATGAATAATTACGCCCATTATCTGAAGACCAATGGCTTTTATTTGCTGGATTATTTCAACGTCTACAACTTTGGTGGATGGCGGCGGAAACCCGGCGGTCCCTTGTGGAACAACCCGCGCGCCTTCCTCGCCGCGACCTTCCCTCACGCGCCGTTAACCTCCGAGCGGGGCGTCGTCGATTGTGGCGACCCTGATTTTGAGAAATTCCTCTTGGAGCAGGCTGAGCGGGACGTCCGATGGATCCCCGATTCTGCCGGCATCTGCATCGATAATACGTATTTTGCGATGTTAAACAACAATCAGGCCGACGACGGTGTGAGCTGGGTCGACGGCAGAGCCGTGCGTTCGCTCTGCATTTCGTGGAACGATCTCTTTTCCAAGCTTAGCCCGATAATGCACGGCGCGGGCAAAGTAGTTTTTGCGAGTCCGCTTTTCGCGCGTCTTGATGTGTACCGACTCCTTGACGGCTTCTACGATGAATACGGTTATGACGGTCGCGGGCTGAACGGCAGCGCATTCATGGGACTCGACAAACCCGTGCTGGTGTGGACCTACAACGAATCGCTTTTCCGGCCCGATCCGGATTCGTTTTTCCAGCGGCATCTGCTGATGGGCGCTTATCCGACCGCGCCGTATCCCTGGAACAACCACTGCATCCTTCCCGATATGAGTTGGGACGATTTTTATTTCAAATTTGGCTCGTTGTTCGAGCGGGACACCGGGCACCTGTGGATGAAAACGGAACAATATTATCTCGCTTACGGCCCGCTGCTGGACGCGATGCGCGGGAAGAAATGGGTGCTCGCGCCGCATTGCGTCGAGGTTGCTGGCGGCGCCGCAAAAGTCAACTTGTTCAAGGTCCCCGGCGGCTACGCCATGCCGGTCTGCTTCGGCGGGAAAGCTGAATTTGCGGAGGTTATTATCAGAAATATCCCGGGCCTCGACACCTTGAAATATTCCGTGATCCATCCTGGCGTCGAGACTGCCGTTCCTGCCACTATCCTCTCCAAGGACAAGGATGGTGCGACCAGGCTGCGTGTCCCGCTTCTGCGGGGCTGCGCGATGGTGACTTTGCGAAGCTAAAGGGGAAACAGGGCGACGAGTAGGAGGTTGACGACGCCGATCAAAGCAACTTACAATGCCCGGATGACTGATATGTCAAACGGCAATCACAACAAATAGAAGGGAGAACATTGCCTGTTCTCCTGGAGACTTTCCCATGGCGACAATGGCAGCGCGACGAAAGCAGGCGGGTTTACGGGAGGGCTTGTCGGAACTTAGCCTAGCCGAAAAAGCTTATCATTTAATCCTTGACCAAATCCTCCGAGGGTCTCTTTCCGTGGGCTCCTCCGTCTCGCGTCGCAAATTGGCAAAGCAGTTTGGAATGAGCCTTGTGCCCGTGGCAGAAGCGCTACAGCGTTTGGAACTCGAAGGTCTAGTGGAAAGCCGCCCACGTGCAGGGACACGCGTTCGAGTACCAACCGCTGAGGAGGTACGCGAGCGGTTCGAGTTACGCGAGGCGCTCGAATGCCAATCCGCTCGCCTCTGCGCAGAGCGTGTGACTTTTCAAGAAGTTCTGCAGTTCAAAAGACTGGCCGAATATGTGGATACTTTGTTCGCGACGGGAGCTACGAAAGGGCTGGATAAGGACTTTCTATTTGCTGTGCAGAAGTATCATATTGACCTCCACATGAAGATCGCGGAATGTGCTCGGTCCGAGTCTTTGAGATCCGCAATTGAGAAGAGTCACATACTGACATTCAACTGGCTTTATGATACAACCTCGGGTCGCCAGAGTCTGCCTGCCAGTTTTCATCAAGAGCTCGTTGCCCGCCTTGTCGAGGGGTCGCCCCAAGAAGCAGAAGACGCTATGCGCGCCCATGTCCGGTACGGCTTGGAAGACGTAGAGCGCGCAATAGGCCAACTCCGAAGCAAGAGTTGGCGGGTGAAAGGTCCGAGGAAAACAAAGGTAGGAAAAAGGGAGGTTGTGTCAGCAAGGAGAGCGGAAGTACCCTCATCCGCATAGCGACGTTTCTTCCTTGAAGCGAGGTTGACACGGCATCGGAAACAGGGGCCAAGGTCTCGGTGTGGAATTGTGCGATCGAATTATTTGGTTCGCCGCTTCGGCGATATCACTTCGCTTCTCTCCATGTTAGCAGTCTCGTGCGTCCCCGTTTCGATTTCTCCGGCATTCGAATGCTCAAGGGGACAATCAGCGCTTCAGAATGACGACGCCGAGAGTGCCCGAGTCCCGCTCCCGCAGACCAGCCATCCGTGCCCTGCTTGACATCGCCCGGTCAAGAGATGGGGCTTTGCCAAATCTGAGGTGACGACATATTCCTGCCGCGCTGGCATTTCAGTAAGGTCCGATATGGTCTCGAGAGAAGGTGGGCACCTCGCAGCAAACACTGTATACAGAAGATTCACGCGTTAACTGCGACGGCACACTCGAAAGCAGGAGATAACAGGAGATAAAATGCGAAGACGCACATTCCTACGAAACACAGTGATGGGAATCGGGACTCTGGCCGGAATGCATGGCTTGAAGGCGGAGGGGGCGAGCCGCAATCAACAGCCCGTCGTAGCCGCGCAATCCGGAGCTTCTGGGTTTGTGGAAAGGAAAGAAGAAGGGCAACTCGTTTGGGGAACCAACGCAGTTGTTCTCAAGTCGCCCTGGAGCAGTTCGCCTTCCCTGGATGACCTTCTCGCCGACCAGGAGCAGACTCTTGTGCTGAACCAGTTTTATCGTTTCGGCGGTGACAGTCGCCCGGTGACGCCGACCGAATGCCGCATTGGCTACGATAGCAACACGCTGTTGGTGGTTTTTCGTTGCGAGGAAAACGACCTGTCTTTCCCTGTCGGGCTGCAAAAGGCGGATTGGTATGCATTGCGCGGTTTGCCCTCTGGATCAGATTCCTGGCCCCCTTTTCCCGACGAAGTGGAGCTTCTAATTCAGCCCGACATGGGAAATCCATGCTATTACCAATTCGCGCTAACGCCGGAGGGCTTGAAGTTCGGCTGCGAGCGATTGTTGAGTTCCAACCTTGACGAGGCTGCTGATGAAAGCGCCCGCGCTTCCGTCCGGGTTAACAAAATCGAGACGTTTGAAGCGAGTGTTACCAGGAGAACAAATGCATGGATGGCATTCTTCCAGATACCGTGGGAGACTTTGGGCGGGAAACCCAAAACTCAATTTGGCATTCTGCCCATGCGGACTCGCTGGCGCGACGGCGAATTCACCAGCCCGGCGGCGATGGATTTCGATGAACGCCTGCCGGTTGACCTTTTAATAGAAACCCACTTTCCGGGCACCGCGCCAGTCCGGGAATCTACGAGCAGTCTGTGCCAGTTGCCCTCCGGCATACTCCGCTGGCAAAGACCGGCAGTGCTGACCTATCCCGATATCGAAACGCTCCAACAGATTTGGCAGATGCAGTCATCATTAACTACGCCGACGGATAGGAATAATCTGGGGCAACGCCTTTATCTCACACAGCGATGGATGGACTTGATGACACTGGAGGGATTCACTCCTCTCCCTCGCGCCTGGGGGATTCTGACGAACGACCTGACGCTGGCCTTCTTCCGGCAAAGAGTGAACGCCGCTTTCCAGAAAAATGACCTGGGTCGGGCGTGTCGAGCATTGGACAGTTACCTGAGCCAGCTTGATAAGATGTCCAGATGGTGGTATGCCGATGGCTCGCCGGGCGACATTCTGAAAGAAGAATGGAAACCGATGACGAGTGCGGACAGCCTTGAAGTAAATGGCAACATACTGCTTATGCGGTGCGTGGCCGGCGGCCATCAGGTTGACTTGCGTCTCTCCCTGCCGAAAACGGGTGGCATAAGAATCTTCACTAGTCACGAAGGTTATTTCAAGCCGGATGATCTACTGCCGTTAAAACCCCTCCAGTCCTCAAACACACATACCATCGAAACCGTCGATGGCAGGATTATTATCCGACGAAGACCGTTTTCAATTTCTTTGATTAACGCCGCCGGCAACGCGGTGATGGAAATCGGCGCCAATGACCTGGCTTTCCGGTTCGGTCAAGAGGGCGAGATACTGGCGACGGATTTCAAGAATCATCTAGATCCGGGCGAGGTTATTTATGGCTTCGGAGAGAAGTACGATCACTTCGATCAAAACGGAAATGTGTTGACGCTTTGGGGAACGGATGACTGGGTTGGGAACGGGATGGGTCTGAGGAATACGACTTACAAACCTCTGCCCATCTTTCACAGCTCCAAAGGTTATATGGTTTTTGACAATTCATCCTATCGTTTGAGGGCCGACATTGGGAGGACCAATGCGAACCAATATCGCCTCACACAACAGGGCCCGATATTTGACTATTACTTTTGGTTGGGTACACCCGAGAAAGCACTGCAATCCTATACGGCTCTGACCGGCAAACCTATTCTACCGCCCAAGTGGGCTTTTGAACCGTGGATGGGCAGAGGCGAAGAGGCCTGGGCCAGCGGCCCGTCGCACGATGCGGTGGCAGAAGAAGAAAGGGTCGCCAGGCGATTCGCGGAATTAGACATCCCTCATTCCGCGATTTATGCCGAAGGTCCCTCTGCCCTTTCGCCGGCTTTGAATCAATTCATGGAGGCGCGCGGGATCAAAGTGTTGGGCTACTTTTATCCCGAGATTCGCCCAGCGAGGCAGCAATCGCTCATGCCTGAACTCAAGCCCGCTGAGCTCCCCATTCTGCACTGTGGTACCGAAAGCCAGACCCGTGAACTTGGTTACGTGGATTTCACTAACCCTCACGCCCTGGAGCTCTGCCGGCGAGCGTTGAAGCATACGTTGGACCTTGGCGTGGCCGGTAGCATGGCGGACTACGGCGATATGGTGCCGGATGACGCGGTGTTTCATGACCACCAACACGGCGCTGAGATGCACAATTTTTACTACCATGACTATCAGCGAACGGCCAGTGAAGTGTATTCGGAGAAACGGGGAAATGATTTCATCTTGTATGCCAGAGGGGCCGCGCCCGGCACCCAAAAATGGGTCGGCCAATTTGCCGGCGATCACCCGTCCAACTTTGACGGGCTGAAAGCCGTGCTGACCGGGGCGCTGAACTTGTGCGCCTGCGGTTACTCCACCTGGGGCAGCGACATCGGCGGATATTTCGGCTTGCCGGAACCAGCGGTGTATATGCGCTGGGTCCAATTCGGATGTTTCAGTCCGCTGATGCGCCCTCACGGCAAAGCGTCGCGCGATCCGTGGGATTTCGGCGAAGCGGCCGTGGCAAGCTATAAATTCGATGCCTGGGTTCGGGAGAATTTGTTGAACTACATCTATAATGCCGCGGTTGTTGCGCATGAAAGCGGTATTCCCATCATGCGCTCCATGGCGGTGGCCTTTCCCCACGAAGTGCAAATGACCTCGGTCAGGGATCAATACATGTTCGGGCCGGATCTGCTCGTTGCGCCGGTGATTACGGAAGATTACCTCAGAACTATTTTGTTTCCATCCGGCGTATGGACGAACTTGTGGGATGGCGAAACGGTCTCCGGCCCGGCCGAGCTGAAAATCAGGGTGCCTTTGGACGAGATTCCAGTCTATTTGAAGCGAGGGGCCGTCGTGCCTGTGCAACTAAGCCGAGAATTGCGATTCGGCGAGAGCATGACCAACGGTCGTGTCAACGCCCTGGTTGTAACTCCGCCAAATGGAAATGAAACCGTATCTCTGCTCAATGCAAAGGGCGAAGTCGCGAAAGTGATGACCCAATCCAAAGCTGAGCGTTTTGATTGGATACTCGAGAACCTTATCGAAACGAATTACTTGCTGGTTTATGGCACAACGACCGCGTCCATGGTAAAGGTAGACGGCAAGATTTTGCCGAAGCTGACAGCGGCCGATTTTAACGCGATGCCGGCAGGCTGGGAACCTGACCCGGCCGGCAACCGGTTGGTCATTCGGTTACCGTTAGCCCAAGCCCCAACGGCGACTAGAAAAATTGAAGTGGACTTCAGTGTAAGGGAGCAATAATGAACACTACAATCTTACGGAATTATTCGGACCCAAGGCTGGCCATCATGCTCGTGGTGCTTACGTTGTCGGGATGCGTGTGGGCGAGGGCCCAAGTGAGCACGGCGCCGGTCAAAGCCCCCGGTGCAAATTTCCCCGCCTATCCACTCAAGGTCAGCGCCAACCGACGCTATTTGGTCGACCAGAACAACACTCCTTTCCTGATCGTTGGTGATAGTCCGCAAGGCTTGATGTCCCGGTTGAGCGAGGAGCAAGCCGAGAGTTACTTTGCCGACCGGCAGGCGCACGGATTCAATACCGCTGGGTGGATCGACGTGTCGTGCACTGGCCGCGACTACCCAGCCAACCCTGAAGGCAGCACTTATGACGGCATTCGCCCTTTCACCGGATTCGTTTCCGGAGGAACCGACTCCAAACATTATGATCTCACGAAACCTAACGAGGCTTACTTCACCCGTCTCGACCACATCGTCATGCTTGCGGCAAAACACGGCATATTGGCATTCCTTGATCCCGTCGAAACCGTCGGATGGCTACCCACTCTGCGCAACAATGGCCTTACCGCCGCTTACGCCTATGGACAGTATCTCGGCCGCCGCTACAAGCACTTTCCGAATGTCGCCTGGTTGAGCGGCAATGATTTCAATGACTGGAAGAATCCTAATGACGACGCGCTGGCCCAGGCCGTAGCAAAAGGAATTAAATCCGCCGACTCAAGGCACATTCAAACGGTCGAACTCAACTACGATACAAGCTCTTCTTTCGATGATCCCACTTGGGTGCCGATCATTTCTCTCAACAGTACCTACACATACTCGCCGACATACATGCAGACGCTGCATAGCTACAATCAGGGGCCGGCCGCACCCACCTACTTGGTCGAGGCGCACTATGACCTGGAGAATGTCGGCGACCCGCCGGATTTTGGAACGCCGTCGGTGCTCAGGCGCGAAGAATATTGGGCCATGCTGAGCGGGGGGAAAGGGGAGTTTTATGGCAATCGCTATACTTGGACCTTTGCTCCGGGATGGGAGTCCCATCTCGATACGGTGGGGGTGGCGCAGCTCACGATTTGGAAAACCTTCTTTTCTTCCCTACCGTGGCAGGATCTCGTTCCAGACCAAGCTCACACGGTAGTTACTGCGGGGCTCGGGACTTATGGGAATCTGCAAACCCGTGTGAGCCAAAGCGACTATTGCACGGTCTCCAGCACGCCGGACGGCTCTTTTGTGCTCGCCTATATGCCCACCGCTCGGACGATCTCTGTCAACATGGCGAGCTTGAAGGCGCCTGCAAAGGCCAAATGGTTTGACCCCACGAATGGAACTTACAGAACAATTCCGGGAGGGCCATTTGTGAACGCGGGGACGAGGCAATTTTCGCCGCCCGGGAACAACAGCGATGGCGATAGCGACTGGGTTCTGCTACTGGATGCTTCGCGTTCCACCCCCCGATGATCCCAAAGGCCTGTCACGGGCGAAGTGAAGCAAGCAGAGAGTCGGCGCTGGGCGACGGACGCATTTGCGCGCGCCGGCCAGCGGCCTGCCAGATTACCGGTGCGTGCGTCAAGTCTGGCCATTCTGCCGTTCAAATACCACAGCAATCACTTCAAATGGAGCCAGGGACTGGGTTCCCCTAAGCACCGTTCCGCTCTTTTCAGCTTTTCCGTTCTCGCCCCGTCCGCTCGTTGAGACCAGAGAATAAGTCATTACGGGGACACCGTACTGCTGGAGATCCAGTTCGAAGCTGGCGTCAGCCGCCTCGTCCATAAGGTTGCCAACCATAATGGCAACCTCGTTCGACGTCGTGTACACCTTGCCAAATGCGCCGGACATGCTCAGTCCGACATCATCTTGGAAGGCGCCATTGACCCAGAAGCGTTCAGTCTTCTCGCGGAAACTGGCCAAGCGGGCCAAGTGTTGCGCGAATTCGGGAAAGTCACTTAATTTTTTGCCATTCTCGAGTGATTTCGCGACAATCGCCAAGTGGATGCCCAGAACAAAGTACTTGTTTGCCTGCCCCCGATCCACATCTGTGGCTATGGCATTGAACACCCAAGGCAGCGTGTATCGGAATACTTCGGGGTTGGGCGGCCCCACCCAAGACCAACCCATATCCATGCCCTGGCTGACCACCACATTCCAACCCTCCCCGATCAAGATCGCGTTGGGATTTGTCTCTCTCATTGCGGCTCGGAGAGACTTGATAAAGTCATAGGCGCTCAAAGATGGCGCATTCGCATCCGCGTGGTGATGCTCCGGACTGAAACAGAGGTTCCTCTCTACAGCAGCTTGGTCGTAGAACATCATTGAATAACCGGCTTGGCTCAATACTCCCACGATGTTGTGGATCGCAAAATTCTGCCAATCTTTCACAGCATCGCACATGATGTACTCCAAGTGTCCAAAGTACGGTTCGCCATGACTCCACTGAGCTGCACCAAGATGTTGGTGATGCCAGGTTTCCGACAGTGGATCGCCCGACTCGCCCCGGATAACCCATTTCTCGGCCAGTAAACGAAGCGCTGGCGTCAATGCGTCTTTGTTCCAGAGGCGCTGTGAGAAGATGATGCCGGTGCGCACTCCCAGGGAGTGCGCTTTCGCGTTGGCTGCCTTTAATCTCGCCAGACCTCCCCATTGAGGAGTTATAACGCCCAACCGCGGAGGGTCCACCGTAAGGTCGTCTTCTTCCAAGACGTTTGGATAATAATCACCGAAATTCCACATGACCAGGTCGCGCAGGCCGTACTTCCGAATGTCCTCGGCCAAGTCAGTGATCTGGTCGAAGTTTTGGCTGGTAAAAAAACTGTTGAAGGAAGCAAACGGTTTCTTGAAGTCTGGCGGCGTGTCAACCTTTTGATGCCAGCCACCGAGGCTTGTCCGGTACTTGTCAGCGGCGGCATGCCAGTCGCCCGGATGGAGGCTAAGCACGATTTCCGGGCTGCGCCAGGACCTACCGGGCTCAACGTACGGCGCAAAAGCCCAAGCGATAGCAAGGATCGGATCCTTCTCATCGCCGAAGTTCTGAAGCATCAGCATGTGCACCGTGCCCTCACGCGTCAAGCTGGCTAGATAGAGCCCCTCCCGCCTGCCGCCGAAATTTATCCAGGGCATGCTTAGCGAATACGGCCCGTCAGGCCACACGGGTGAATCAAGCAAAAAGGGGTACTCTTCCCAGTTGGCGCCCTGTTGGATTCTAAGATCGGCGATCCGTCGGATGGCCTCAGATGTTACGAATGTGTCTGTGCGAGTGTCTTCGACCGCGCCAACGCCGGAAATCCAAGGGAAAAAAACCTCCTTCACCCGATATGGAGAGTGGTTTGCAACCTCAAGCTGAAAGAAAGCCTCGTCTGAGTTATCGGGCAGGTGAATGCTGTAGCTGACGTCAATCTCAAATTTGCCGGCCGGAGATTCCAGTGTGGGGTATTGCACCCTCAGGATTTGGCTGCCAGGGCTCCTGTCGCTGGTGATAACGCAGTTAGTCTGCAGCCACGAGTCCAATGAATTTGCCGAATAATCAGCGTTGTAACCGGTAACGTATTTCGGATAAGGTACATTCAATCGAAAAGCTCTTGCCCACTGTTTGGCAGCAATGTACTCCTTGCCGGTGCGCTTGTTGTACAAACCAGTGATATCGCCGCTTTTGGAGTTCACCTCAATCCGTAGAAATTCGTTCTCAAAAAGGCCCGAAGGCCCCATGTCACTAGCCACCGCCGGGCTTTCCGCGTGTACTTGTTCCACCATTGGTATCCTGGGAGCAAGTAAACCCATGCTCGCCAGCGCCGACCCCTTCATAAATTGACGACGTGAAAAATCGCTCTTATTACGCATCACTCGACTCCTCGAATCAGTTTTGACTGATATGCCAAAAGTATGCCTCCCACACCGCCGGTTCCGAGCGTTTCATAACGAGTTCATTGGAGTGGATTGGCAGTCGATGCGGACTGTGTCAGTTGTGTTGAAAACGAATTTCCTGCCGCTTTCTCCCCGCACAAGATCACTCCTTCTCGATCTTGATGGAACTGCGCGCGGCCACCTTCGCCCTCCATTCTGGTCCGTCCCGGTTTAGGGAAACATAAAGCGAGCGGATGATAAGCTGAACCAGCTTGTAGGTGTCAAGCAGAAAATGGTTTCGCGGATCGGGGAAGGGGCCGGGCTGCTTGGGTTTGAGCGAGTATGCGCCCAACATGCACCAAATTAGGGCAATGATATATTTGACTGACCATAGTTCTACAGCGGGAATTTCGATATTCAACCGACAACGTGATTTTTCCGGTCAGATTGCAGTACAATCCCTGCGCCGCTGAATCCGCTTGAGAGAGGAAGGGAACTATGATTTCCGATCCACCTAGGGTAGTTTCAGTTTTGTTGGTTAGTATGGCGACTCTTTTCGCTCCCCCACGCCTCGCCGCTCAAGCTAGAACGCGCCTGGCCATCGTGGGACTCGATCACGATCATGTTTGGGGGCTGGTAAAGCTCATCGCCGCTGAGCCCGACGCTGAATTGGTGGCTATCGCCGACCCGCATCCCGACCTGGTTGAGAAAGCCAAAGCAACGGTGCCTGCCAGTGTGAGGTTCTTTTCGGATTACCTCTCTATGCTCGATGACGTGAAGCCCGATGCGGTAATTGTCACCACCGCCAACAATCGCCATCTTGAAATCCTCCAGGCCTGCGCGAAACGCAAGATTCACTTCGACACCGAGAAGCCGATGGCGGCCAGCGGCGCCGACGCCCGCGAAATGGAACGCCTGGCTCGCGAATCTGGCATCAAATTGATGGTGAACTACGCCAGCGCCTGGCCGGAGGCGACTCAGGAGGCTTTGCGGCGCATCGATGCGGGGGAGATCGGCAACATCCAAAAAATCATCGTGCAATTCGGCCATGAAGGGCCCAGGGAGATAGGCACTTCCAAGTATTTTTCCGACTGGCTTTACGACCCCGTGAGGAATGGAGCTGGGGCCCTTATGGACTTCGGTTGTTATGGGGCGGACTGGGCCATGGCGCTGAAAGGGCTTCCCAAGCGCGTTTATGCGACATCCCTGAAACTCAAGACCGAGCAGCACAACGCGGTGGAAGACGACGCCACGGTGCTCCTGGAATACTCCGACGCCACGGCCATACTAATGCCGTCCTGGGATTGGCCATACGGGAAGGGACAGGCGGAGATCTTCGGTTCCAAAGGCAGCTTTCTGGTGAGGGGCGATGGCCTGCTGTATCAGCCGGCCAAGGGCTCCACCAGCGTGCAAAATCCCGACGGCCAGCCAGTCCCAACCCGGCCTGTTCCTCCAGAGAAACGCAACGGTGTAGCCTATTTTGTGTATTGCATCCGGAACAACATGCCTGTTGAAGGTTTTGTCTCGCCAGCCATCAATGTGGGCGTAAACGAGATGATTGACGCCGCAAAGGAGTCGATCCACACGGGCAGGGCAGTGGCTCTTTCGGCACAATAGCGACGGGGCTTTGCTCACCTTGAATGCTGACTCCCTGGTGGTGTCTGAGTTTGAACAGAAGTGTAACTGATTATCGCCATTATGCTTCGCGATCGCGCCCTGCCCTACGGAGTAAAGCCCTTAGCGTTCGCAAGCCTGTTCCTCACCTGTTATCAGACCAAGCCCGGCTTCACGGCAGGGTTGGCGAAAATGGTGACTAAGCTGGTCAAACAGCCGCAGCCATCGCCGGAATGGGTCCGTGCGTGATGAACAGGTACACCACCCCGCCTTTCATGACCCTCGCTCGTGCAAGGCAAGTGCTATTCTTAATCTGTTCAAAACGCTCAAGTTCCTGCATCCCAGAGTGGCGGATTCCTCACGAATTCGTGAAGTTCGCAAAATCAGTGAAAAGTGGTGACTGGTGGGCGGTTGACTCTTGACTTTTCGTTCTGGTCGGTGCGAACAAGCAAAGAGCAGAGAATTAGCCGCCCTGATTACGCTTGCTTTTTTCACCCCTCGTCCTTTTTGGAGATGAAGATGCATGCAGATTGTTTGCTTGGATGGCTCAGCAGAACACTGAAAGGAGATGAGTGGACCATGGCAGATACGGGTGAAGATCGAGAGATCAAAGCGCGACTTGAAGCAAACGAAACGGAAAAGTTTAGGGAATCGCAACAACTCGCCAGGAAAACCAGGGAAGCTAATCGACGGCGTGCGCCGAAACCCAAACCAGTGGTCGACCCCAACTTATTTCCCCCAGGAACGATTCCAAAGCCTCCCCGGCCTTAATCATGCCGGTGTGAGCGCTTGAATCGAGGCTGCTTTTGATTTCGGTGCAGGCGGGGGCCATATTCGCTTAAGCTGTTCCAAGGGCCCGACCAGCAAAATCGCCGGTGCTGAGGACACGAGCAGATCCGACTAGCGGCTCCAGCGGTTTATCAGATAAAAGATTGCGGAGAGTACCACGCTCAGCAGAAGACAAGTCATCAAGGGAAAATAAAACGTGCCATGTTTGCCGCGATAAATGATGTCACCCGGCAGGCGCCCGAGCGGCAGATGAGTCCGGCCAAGCGCCACGAACAGTAATCCAAGAACCATCAGAATCGCCCCAAAAACAGCCAGCAGCTTCCCCAACTCAGTCATGACTTGACTCTACTCTCTTTCAGATTCAGGCACCGCTTCCCGTTCTTCTGCATGGTTCCATCTCGTGTGCAGATCCTCTGCCTTGACAGTGCAACACGCATGCCAATCGTAAGCTCTTCAGGACGCTAAGCCGACGGGCCAGGAGATTCGCGAATTCCTCGCGAATTCGCGAGATGTTCGTGAGAATCGAGAAGGAAAACAAAGGGGTAGGCAACGAGGTTGCGGATTGATCCAGGGTCTGGAGCGAGAAGGAGTAGAGAAATCACGACCTGCGGTGATGGTGGTGGCTCCCTGGCGCGTCGGTCTGAGATGCCAATTCGCCGTCTCTTTGGCCAAGTACATGCAGGTTTGTCGTAGTAGCCGGCCTGCGATGACGCGGGTGGAGAATGCAAGCAATGATGGGCGCCGCCTCAGCTGACAACATGCTCGAAGTGAGTCATCTGTCCGTTCATTTCGGCGCTACTCGTGTTCTGACGGACCTCAGTTTCAATGTCGCCAAAGGTAGTTCGCTCGCGATCATCGGACCAAATGGCGCAGGCAAAACCGTACTGCTGAGAGCGCTGATAGGCTCGCTTCCATTCTCAGGTACTGTGCGATGGACTGAGGGCGTTCGCATCGGCTATGTCCCCCAAAAGCTTGATCTCGAACGCGACATCCCGATCACAGGTGTCGACTTTCTCAACGCGCGTGCGGCAGTGGCTCATAAGCCCGCCCCTGGCATCTCCTCCGAATTGACTCTGGTCGGAATTCCACTGGAAGTCGCTCAGCAGCTGATCGGAACGATGTCAGGAGGGCAGTTCCAGCGCCTTCTAGTCGCTTTCGCACTGGTCGGTGATCCCAACGTTCTGCTGCTCGACGAACCGACTGCCGGAGTTGATGAGCCTGGCCAGGAGCGCCTCAATGAGTTGACACGACGGCTTCGGCAGAATCAAGGCTTGACTGTGCTCTTCATTTCGCACGAGCTATCGGTCGTGTACCAGTATGCGGACCATGTGCTTTGCCTGAGCCGTGCGCGCACGTGCTTTGGACCACCGCGCACCATCCTCACCCCTGATTTGCTCCGTGAAATCTACGGTAGCGAAGTGAGTTATCACGTACATGACAACTGAGGCCCTTTTAGTAGCTGTTGCGATGGCCGTTGCTGCCGGCCTGATCGGCTCGTTCGCCGTGATGAAGGGGATATCTCTTGCCGCCGACCCTCTGTCCCATGTCGCCCTTCCAGGTATCGGCATTGCGCTGGCGCTTCATATTCACCCCGTTTTTGGAGCGGTTGTAGCGCTGGCTTTCGGTGCTCTGCTCGTGTGGGCACTCGAAGACCGTGCACGCGCAACGACCGAGAGTGCCATTGGCGTGCTTTTCTCGGCTGCGCTCGCCATCGGCAGCATAATGACTACCGGCGAGGATCTCATCGACGCCCTGTTCGGGTCAGCGGGGGCACTTAGCTTATCGGAAAAGGTGTTCGGCCTTTCAGTTGCTAGCGCGGTAGTACTATTCATCCTCACCTCTAAAAACAGCCTGGTTGTCATGATGGTGTCTCCGGACGTAGCTCGCACCGCCGGTATCAAAGTGCGACGGCTCGAGCTGCTCTACCTCGAAGCTTTTGCTCTTACGATTGCGCTTGGGCTGCGCTATCTCGGAGTTCTGCTCATGGGAGCATTGATCATTATTCCGGCGGTAACAGCCAGACGCCTGGCGCATGGTCTGAACAGCATGTTGTGGTTTTCCGTAGCGCTCTCCGTCCTCTCAACCGCACTCGGCTCCGCCATCGCCGCGCACCTGCATCGCGAGGCAGGGCCGATCATCGTTCTCGTTGCCACCGGGCTGTTCCTGCTCAGCCTCTTGGCGCGACCACAACGGTCGGCTGATTGAGAAATTTCGCTGTGCATGCGGCTGGTGCTTGAATTTTGGCCAGCGAAGCCGCATCGCACGCTACCTCATTAAAGTCGCCAGTTACACACTCACAGGACCGTGTAAACATCATCTATTCGCACGCAGGGGATCAGGCCCAGAAGGCGGCTTCAGAGGCGGTTTGGCAGACGCTCAAAACAGCGGAATCACAATACAATCAGCAAACTGCTGCCGCTTAAAGTAGCCGCTTATCGTAGCCGGCAAAAGGGGGTTCGTGGTAAGTCCTTGAAAAGATGGTAGGCCTGGAGGGATTCGAACCCCCGACCCACGGTTTAGGAAACCGTTGCTCTATCCTTCTGAGCTACAGGCCCAAGTACTTTATTTATCAGCTACTTACGGCGAATTTAGTTTATTCAAAACCGTGGGTCGACGACGCAGACAATGAAGAGCCGGGGCAGTTTTTCGCTTCCGCAAGCGCGTCTGCTGAGAACGATAGTGCACTTATTTGTACTTGACGTGACCGCATCCATCGCCCGAGCCTGCCTTGTCGACAGTAGCATCAAGCTATACTAACACAAACTATCATCACAGCATGCGCTCTCGGATTCGATGTTTTCGAGTGTCCGAGGGCCAGAAGGAAACATGGAGAAATTCATCGGAACTTCGTCGAGTGCCATTCCAGTTTGCAAACGGCCGACTCAGTTGGGAAGAGGTGTGGGGGAAGGCTCCCCGGCGACTCCAGGGGATAGGGGTTCCTCCCTGTGGGCCGGGACAAAATTGATCTCTTCGTGTAAACGATGGCCGACTTCACCGGTGAGCCCATCGGGCGGCTGCGGTTGACCGAAGCGACGGTAATTGCCGCAGTATGGGGCGATGCTCTTGCCACCTTGGGAGAGCTCAAAAGGGAGCTCAACACATGCGAGCAAGTTTTCGCACTTCAGCCCGTCTTTGTTCACGGTACCCCATATTCCATCCATGCATCCCTGAAGTATTTAATGGTATCCCAACTCAGCATAGTTTCCATGTACGGTGTTGCCTTGCCGGGCTATCTCATTTTGTCGATTCAACCGTGGATGCCGCTTAATCCACAGCACAAGGGACTCTTGTCGCCGACAACCATCTTCAACAGTGCTGTCTCTTTCATGACCAATACGAACCTTCAAGACTATTCGGGAGACCAGCACCTTTCCAATTTCAGCCAGATTTTCTTTTGCATACCGAATTTCTTCTTGTCGGCGGCCATGGGGTTGTGTGCCCTCACCGCCATCATTCGGCTATTTCGTGGGGAAAAGAAGATCGGCAACTTCTTCGTCGATATGTGGCGAGTCGTGGTCTACATCTTTCTGCCGGTGGCCTTTCTCCTTTCCTTGGTGTTCGTGCAACAAGGCATGCCGATGAGCTACCGCAGCTCGTATCAGGTTTCGACATTAGAACCTGCGGCGATGGGGACAACGGACAGCGGCCAAGCGAAACAGCAGACGATCGTGGTAGGTCCACTAGCAGCCTTTGTGCCACAGACGATGCTGGGAACCAATGGCGGCGGCTTCTATGGAATGAACTCCGCGCATCCCCTCGAGAACCCCACGGCGGTGACCAATTTCCTCACCACCTTCGGCATGATGATTTTCCCTTTCTGTCTCGTGCTGATGTACGGCCGTGCAGCAATCCGTAGAGAAATCGACCAGATACTTCAGGCCAATGCCAAAGCTCCATTTGGCGGGCTGGCAGGGGAAAAGATGGTAAACGTATTGGAGGTCGACCTGGAGCTTCGCAAACGCTACGGAGCGCCTAAGTTAAGTTCACAGGGATTCATTTCGCTGCAAGTAGCAGCGCAAATGGAATCTTAATTGCCCATCTAGAGGGGTTTCTGATATGGGTTTGTGTCCTGATAAAATAGGGCGTGGGACTTCCGTTGGGGGACTCACACTTGGAGGTTTTACCATGGTGAGAATAAGCAGCATGTTCGCATTAGTGGTGGTACTGTCATCATCTTTGGCATACGGCCAATCGACGCTCGGCGGCCTTCATGGGGTTACACGCACTGACAATGGATTGCCGCTACCGGGAGTGCAAGTTGTTGTGCACAGTGTGGACGACAACACCGAGCGCAGCGTCGTCAGCAATGACCGTGGAGCCTTCCTGGTTGAGAATCTCAAACCGGGGCGCTACCAATTGGCGGCAAGCAAAGCAGGATTCGGAAGCTCACCTGTAATCACCGTCGAACTGGCAGCACAACAGAGTTTTCTGGTTGACATGACCCTCGCAGCTCCGAATGGTCCCAAGGGATCGACTGATCCAGCCCGTACCGCGACGCCAGCCTCTGACGACATTGCGAAGCGCGTGGAGAACCTGGAAAAGGTAATCGAGCAGCTGCAAAGCGAACTGGCGGCAATTAAGAAGCAAGCTGGTATTGGAGCTCAAGCCCCAGCACGGGCTGCAACGCCCGCAACTGCTCCCGCGGCTGCGCCAACTACGCCTGTAGCTGCACCAGACAAAGGGGTCATCCAGGCTGCCGCCCCGGCCACGCCCGTGCTCGTTGCTTCGCTGGGTGGAACTGTAGGCTTGAAGCCGGCAGAAAAGTCCGAGGCGCCTTCACTCACGCCCGCCCCGGGGACGCCCGCAGCCGCCAAGCCATCCGAGGCTTCCCTCGTGGGTGAGACCCCGGTTTCAGCCCCTCAGGAGGCTAGCCTCGACAAAAAGAAGAAGATCGATCCCTTTTCAGACTGGGATTGGACCTGGCTCAACGGCAATCCCCGCACCAAAGATATCTATTGGGACACGAAGTTCTTTACGCCAGAGATCCGAGCTGACATGCACTATGTCTACGACTTCAACCATCCGGGGGATCACTCGATGGGTGGGTCGAGCGAACTCTTCCGGACAGGAGAAGTCCAGGTGGAGCAGCTCGGCGTCGGCGGCGACTTCCACTATGACAATGTTCGCGCCCGGTTGATGACCCAGTTCGGTATGTATTCGGTGACAACGCCACGCAATGACGCCAGTCCCGGAAACGGCCAATGGAACACCGACACTGCGTACCGCTACGTATCGGAAGCGTACGGAGGGTACCATTTTAACGTCTTGAATGGGATCAATGTGGATGCGGGAATCTTCATGTCCTACATCGGCCTGTTCAGCTACTACAACTTTGATAACTGGGCCTATCAGCCCTCGTATGTTTCTTCCAACACGCCATGGTTTTTCAACGGAGTGCGCATTCAAATTTTCCCCACGCCCCACTTGAAGATTGAGCCGTGGTTCATCAACGGATGGCAGTCGTACGACTCGGCCAACGACCGGCCCGGTTTGGGAGGCCAGATTAAGTACACTCCGTTCCCGTGGTTGAACATCATTTCCAACAATTACGGTCTGGGCAACGATGATCTGTACACACCAGGTCGCGCTCGCATCCACACGGACAATAGCCAGGAGATCAAATACTACGACCGGCCGAAGAACATGGGACTCGACAAGATGGCGGCCTCTTTCACCGAGGATTTAGGTTGTGAATATGGCGCCGGGGTGAGCTGCACCGGCGACCACAAGGGCGGTCCCAAACAGAGTTTCGCCGGCTATATGGTCTACAACCGTTTGTGGTTCCATAAGGACCTATTCGGCCTGACGGTAGGCGGCGGCCAGATCAACAACCCGGGACGTTATCTGGTGCTCATCCCGCCCATCAATGGGGAGGGCGCCGTGTCAGCAGCAACCAATTCACCCTACTTTAATGAAAATCCCGGCGCCCCTTTCAAAGCCTGGGACAGTTCGATCACCTTTGATTGGATGCCCAAGCAGTACATCACCTTCCGCTGGGAGTATGACTATCGCCACGCGAGTGTGCCGTATTGGACGGGTCGGGGAGGCATCACGCCTCCTGGTGGCAATAACGGCTACCCCAGCGCCTACGCCTGCCAGAGCGGGGCAGCGGCGTACAATTCGCTCAATAACACGAATCTGGACCTGGCCCAAGCGCAGGTGTTCTGCGCCAGCAACGGCAACGGCGGCCTGTGGTTCCCGGATCTTCGGAAAGATGAGAGCTTCATCGACATCGATATCTTGGTTAAATTCTAGTTTCGTGCCTCGGCAGCTCGTTACGGCACACCACTCCCGACCTTTCCAGCATAGCGCGCGCAGGGCTGGCTGCCACGGTTCCAATTGGCTACAATGTAGTCTGGAATTCGTGGCGTCTGCACGATAGTTCCAGAGGGCCAGCACTCAAGAGGCCCTTTGGCGTGATTCCAACCATGCGCCTGAAAAACCCACGCCAGTTCTGGCGGCAATGCCAATCGGTGGCGGCAAGCAGCGTCGCGATCGCGTTGGTCACACTTGCCAGCTATCGACTTCATTTCAACAACGCGACGGTTGTGCTGCTCCACTTCTGGTCGTCGTGCTGGAGTCGCTGGCCGGCGGCGCCGTTGCGTCATTGATCGTCGCAGTGGTGGCAGCAGCTTGTTTGGATTTCTTCTTTCTACCGCCACTGTTTACGTTTCGAATTTCCGATCCATTTAATGTCTTGGCGTTGTTTGTCTTTCTGATCATCGCACTTGTTGTGATACGGCTGGTACTCAGAGTGCGTGTGGAAGCCCAACGCGCGCGGCGTCGCGGTAGGGAAATGGAGCAATGGTATGAAGTGGCCAGTTCGGACAAGCATGATGGCTGCCGCGGACATCCCGAACCCCCAAGAATCGCGCGCGCCCCAGCTGGCCATGCAGCTTTCCCTGGCGGTCGGCTTCTTCATGCTTGGAACAAAAGTACTTGCCTACTGGATGACCGGATCCGCAGCTATCCTCTCCGACGCTGCCGAATCGGTCGTCCACGTGGTGGCTGTTTCCTTTGCCACTTACAGCCTCTGGTTGAGCCGCAAGCCTCCTGACCCCAGTCATCTATACGGTCATGACAAGATCGCATTCTTTTCGGCTGGGTTCGAGGGCGCCATGATCGTGCTTGCCGCGTTTTATATCATCTATGTGTCAATTCAAAGGTTGATCGCGGCGCCCAAACTGGAGAACCTGGGAGCAGGGGCTTTACTTGTTCTAGCCGCTGGTCTAATCAACGGAGCTCTGGGCGGCTATCTCGTATGGGTTGGAAAAAAGCATGGGTCTATGATCGTTGAGGCCGACGGTAGACACGTACTCACCGACTGCTTGACCAGTCTCGGTGTCCTCGTGGGACTTGGTTTGACCGTGCTCACGGGCTGGCTTCGTTTTGATCCTATTGTGGCGATTCTTGTCGCCCTGGACATCCTTTGGATGGGGAGCAAGTTGATTCGCCAATCAATCGGTGGGTTGATGGATGAAGTCGATCCGACGACCCAGGCTCAAATCCGGCGACTGCTCATCGAGATGACTTCCGAAGCCGGGGTTGAGTTTCATGGGTTGCGGCATCGCAATGCGGGCAATACTAATTGGGTGGAATTCCATCTGCTCTTTCCCAAAGACACTTCTTTGGAATCTGCGCATTCGCTGGCCACCAAAATCGAAGAGAAGATCCAACAGGATTCGACGATGAGGACCGAAGTGATTAGCCATTTGGAAACCCTGGAGGACCACCACGAGGTTCACAGTCGTGGGCACTTTGAAAAGTCCGAAAAGTAAGGTCTGCCAAATCCCAACCCCTGCCTGAACCAGCCGGGGTTCTGCCCCGCCCTTTATCACTCCCTGCTGCGAATCCGTGATCGGCTGATAGATCTGGGGTTCCCGTAATGTGGGGTAAGCAGGGATTCAAGCGCTCGTCCCACTGCAAGTTGCGGCCGCTCAGATAGTTCTGGCGTTGTTAGGGATTCGGCCTGGGAAGTCATAGGGCTGTATCGGATGCGCGCCGGTGGACTAGGCTGGCGAGTAGCAGAAACTTCGCCCGGCGCGCGTTCGATACAGCCCTATGACTTTCATCGGCTGAACTGGAGTGAAACGACGGAACAGGTTCTTCTGCCACCACTTTGGAGTAATTTGCGAGTGCAGCACTATATGCTCAGAATGCCCCTGGGCCCGAGCTGCACCTCTATCTGCAGCGCGTCATACGGCCGGATGCAAGTCGGTCGTTTAGGGCCACCCGTGCAGGAAGGCCCATTAAGACGAAAAGGGATCTGTTTTGATCCGGTGCGGAAACGGCTACCGCCCGCCAAAGCCCCAAGTCTCCCCTTCCATAAATGAGGCGTTGGGGTGGTACTTGTGGGTTTCTCAGGATTCTTTGTGGCTAGACGCCTCCGCTAAGCAAAGGGATCTGTACTTTGATCCCACTCGGAAACGGTACCCCCGGTGCCCCCTCGCTCATGGGGGGATGGCTGTCTGAAATGGCCGCAAAATCACCCGTATGTTTGCCGTATGGCAGAAGCCCCTGGGAGCCCGGTTCTGCAGCGAAAACGCGGAAGAATCCGTCTTTTGGGGCCGGTTGAAAACGCGGCAAGAACAACCCGTATGACCCGGCCTACTCCGCCGTTCGTCCTTGGCAGTCTGACCGCCTGCGCCACGGCCTGTGAGGATTCTGGCACAAGGACAAGCCTATCATGTGGCCAGGAGACTTGGGTACCTACGTACCATTGAAATCCCTTCTCCGCTCAGATAGCCTGCGAGAAGTGTACAGTGTGCAGCTAGGCCGGAATGAGTCGAAACAATGAAATGCCCAAATTGCATGCTGGAAAACCCACCGGGTGCGCTCCGTTGTGATTGCGGATATGATTCCCCTGCCGGAACTTTAAGGGAATCTTACCTAACCGGAAGAGAGGAGAAATTGGTTGGCATAGGTGGCCTTCCGGTAGAGCATGCGAATCGCTGGAGGCGGAGACTCTTGGCCTTGCAGTATGTGACGACCTTATTTAGCGGAGTCGTTCTTTGTGATTGGGCAATTGCGGAGGTCTTCAGTCTGCCTGCGAATGCCATCGAAATCGTGACGGAAATATCGCTCAAGTGCGCGATAGTAGTGGCAGTCCTGGGTGCAGCCTTCTCTCGCCGCTGGATCAACCTGAAGACCACACTGATCACGACCATGCTGCTTTCCCTGGGACTGACTATCTTTGTTCTCTCGGTTTATATCCATTGAACAAGTTTGGTCCCGAACCGTAATTACGGAATTGCAGTCCCCCGCTTCCATCAGCACGCGGACCAGGAAGGTTGATGTGCGGATTGTGGCCGCCACTCATCGCGACCTGGACGAAATGATCGTGCAGGGCCTGTTCCGCCTGGATCTCTACTACCGGCTGAGTGTTTTCCCGATTACCATTCCCCCCTTGCGCGAACGCCCGGAAGACATTCCCTTGCTGGCGTGGCACTTCGTGCGGCAGTTCGCCCGGCAGATGAATAAAGCCATCGACGCGATCTCTCCCGAAACAATGGAGGCGCTGGTTGAATATTCGTGGCCCGGAAACATCCGTGAGCTGCAAAACATCATTGAAAGGTCCGTGATCGTTCATGAAAACGGCAACCTCTCCGTCGATAAGGATTGGCTCGCTGGTGAATGCTTCCCACAAAAACCGGCGAAACAGGGCTTCAGAAGATCCCCTATGGAAGAGCGCCGGATGATTGGCGCTGCCTTGGCTGAGGCGCGGGGGCGAGTGTCGGGACCGTCCGGTGCGGCGACCAAGCTCGGTATCCCGCCCTCCACGCTGGAATCGAAGATCCGAGCGATGAATATCAATAAGTATAGCTTTCGGATTCCTAGCCGAGCAGTGCCCGCCTGAGAATCGCCTCATTCAAGTCATTCCCGCAAAAAGCCTGCCCTGAGCTTGCCGAAGGGCGATAATCCGCCGCCATGGAACCCCGATTTCGCGAGGGTGACGACGAGGGTGATTTTTACTTTCTCGGGGGGGTGACACACCCATGGATACTCTTCGCACACCCAGTACAGCTCTTCACGAATTTCGCGAATTCGCGAAGAGATCGTGACTCGGTGATTCGCAATGCCCCCGTGTTTTGAAGGGCTTAACAATGGCGCTTGCCTTGCACTGGTGAAAAGCTAATGCGAGACAAAAAGGAGAAAAGACCATGGATAGAATGCTGGTAGTTGTCTTTGACTCAGAAAACAAGGCGTACGAAGGGAAGAAGGCGCTTTCTCAACTGGACAACGAGGGAAGCATTGTCGTTTACGGTTACGCCGTGATTGGCAAGAACCCTGATGGCACCACAACGTTGAAGAAAAGTGACGATCCGGGACCGATGGGGACGCTGGTCGGAACTTTACTGGGAAGCCTGATTGGACTGCTTGGCGGGCCAGTCGGTCTCGCAATTGGGGCCGGCGTAGGATTGCTTGCCGGCGGCACGGTGGACCTGAACTACGCCACGGTTGGCGAGGACTTTGTCGATGACGTAAAACAGGCACTGCAACCGAACAGGTTCGCAGTGGTCGCGGAGATCCAGGAAGACTGGACGACTCCGGTGGACAGCCGCATGGAAGCGATCGGCGGGACGGTATACCGGCGGGCGCTCTCGGAAGTAAAGCATACGCTTCACGACGAGCATGTCGCCGCGATGAAGGCCGATCTCGCACAAATGAGGGCAGAGCAGGCCAAGGCGCACACCGACCGGAAAGCAAAGCTTCAGGAGAAGATCAACCAGCTTGACTCCAAGATACAAGCTCAGTTGGAGAAAGCTAAGGAACAACGCCAGGCGGCAGAGCGTCAAGAAAAGGCCAAGGTCGAGATTCTGAAGGCCAAGGCCGCAACCTTGAAGGCCAAGGCTGCGGAGAAACACGTTTAGTGCTCGAGTGTAGGCACCCTACCCTGGAGGTTGGCTTATGGAGTTGGGACGCAACTGCAGGAGACGAGCGCACGACCTCGCAGTTTTCCTCAATACTGGGGATCGCCCTGCTGGGGAAGCTTCATTCCCTCAGCTACTCGCGGGATGTGGAGTCCCGAGCTGACCTGACTGGGTCGGACGTTTGCGCCTCAGCGGGGTACAATCCGTGGGGATTGGTGTGGCTCTTCCAAGATTTCCAGAATGCGGGCGAGGGCGATGTCCCGCAGCTTTTGTCGGACCATCCCAATAATCAGAATCGCGTGAACCCACTCGAGCAGCATTTCCGAGAGAATCCATCGGTCTTTGGAAAGTTCAGTCCTGATCCAAAATCGGCGGCGCCGCTCTCGGTTCCGAAGAACGCCCCGGAGGAGTTCCTGCATTGAAGGCAGGCGGAGAGCTGCTAGATGCCTTGGCCAGGCTTAGCAGCCGTTTCTGGCGGGACGACGTACGCTGGTATGGAGTCGGCGAAACGCCGGGCATGTCCTTCCACTCGCATAGCTTAGCTTTTTGTCTACACGGCGCGTCCCAAAATGACAATGACGTCTACGTGATGATCAACACCTTCTGGCAGGCACTTGCGTTTGAGGTGCAGGAGGGACAGCCCGGCGACTGGTTTCGCGTCCTGGATACCAGCCTTCCCAGTCCGCAGGATATCTTTGCAACGGGCCTGGAACCGCCGCTCGGGAATTTGCATTACAAAGTCGGACCACGCTCCACTGTCGTCTTGATCCGCAAGCAAGTTCCATGAGACTGTACACAGCAGCATCGGGCAGTTTGAGGAGACCCAGCAATGGGCGCTTTCTGAGGAAGTGCGTAATCGGAAAACAGGAGGCTGAGGCCATGGCGAAACCGAGAAACCGGTGGGCCATCGTCCGTTCGGGGGGGCAATGGTGAACAGCTCAGGTCTTTCGTTCATAGGCTTTTTGGAGAGAATCCTGGACACGCTCGATCGAATGGCTAGGCTCACGAACAGTACGAGCAGATCGCTCGCTGCGCCTACGAACTACACAGACCCGGGCAGGATGGTCGCGGACTGAAGGGCTGGCCGGTTGCTCCGTCAAAGTGCTCGGTTGATGATCTCAGCTTTTCCTGAAGGAAAGGAAATAGACCATGAAGACGAGAACTCTTTCCCCTGAACTGTTGGACAGAATGGACGCCTACTGGCGGGCTGCGAACTACTTGTCGGTGGGCCAGATTTATCTTTATGACAATCCGCTGCTGAAGCGGCCGCTGACGCTGGCGGACGTGAAGCACATGTTGCTAGGACACTGGGGCACCACTCCGGGGCAGAACTTCATTTACGTGCACTTGAACCGAGTGATCAAGAAATATGACCTCGACATGATTTACGTCTCCGGCCCTGGTCACGGCGGTCCGGCCGTCGTGGGCAACACTTATCTCGAGGGTACTTACAGCGAGATTTATCCCAACATCAGCCAGGATGAGGCGGGACTGCGGAAGCTCTTCGTTCAGTTTTCGTTTCCCGGAGGAATTCCCAGCCACGCCTCGCCGGAGTGCCCGGGCTCGATTCACGAAGGCGGTGAGTTGGGATATTCGCTCAGCCATTCGTTCGGAGCGGTACTCGATAATCCCAACCTCATCGTCGCCTGCGTGGTCGGCGACGGCGAAGCGGAAACCGGTCCTCTGGCTACGGCGTGGCATTCCAACAAGTTTCTCAATCCGGCCACCGATGGCGCCGTGCTGCCTATCCTGCACCTCAATGGCTACAAGATCAGTAACCCCACCGTCCTGGCGCGGATCACTCACGAGGAATTGGAACAATTGCTCCGCGGTTACGGCTGGACGCCTTACTTCGTGGAAGGTCACGAGCCCGCCCTGATGCATGAGGCCATGGCCACGACGCTCGACGCCGTGATAGAGGAGATCAAGAAAATCCAGCAAGACGCCCGCGTACACGGCCATACCGCCCGCCCGCGCTGGCCGATGATCGTGCTCAATTCACCCAAAGGGTGGACGGGCCCGAAGATAGTCGATGGTCTCCAAGTGGAAGGCACCTTCCGGTCGCACCAAGTGCCGCTCTCCGACCCGGCGACGCATCCTGAACACCTCAAGCTGCTCGAGGACTGGCTGCGGAGTTACCGGCCGGAGGAACTATTCGATGCGCAGGGCCGCTTGAAACCGGAGCTAGCCGAACTTGCGCCCCAGGGCGACCGGCGCATGGGCGCAAATCCTCATGCCAACGGCGGCATTCTGCTCCGCGATCTGCGGATGCCGGATTTTCGCGATTACGCCGCCGATGTGCCCGCCCCGGGGGCTCCGGGGATTGGCGACACGCATGTGCTCGGGCCTTTCCTGCGTGATGTGACGAAGCTGAACGGTGAGCAGCGGAATTTCCGCGTCTTTGGCCCTGACGAGACTATCTCCAACGGCCTGGAAGCTCTCTTCGAAGTGACCAAACGCCAATGGGATGCCGCCACCGTGCCCAATGACGAATTCCTTGCTCCCGTGGGACGCGTGATAGAAATGCTCAGCGAGCATCAATGCGAGGGCTGGCTCGAGGGCTATCTGCTCACCGGGCGGCACGGACTTTTCAACTGCTACGAGGCGTTCATCCACATCGTCGACTCGATGTTCAACCAACACGCCAAATGGCTCAAGGTCACTGCGGAGCTGCCGTGGCGCCGGAAGATTGCCTCGCTCAACTATCTGCTGGCCTCGCACGTGTGGCGGCAGGACCACAACGGCTTTACCCACCAGGATCCCGGGTTCATCGACCACGTGGTCAACAAGAAGGCCGAGGTCGTACGTGTTTACCTTCCGCCGGATGCTAACTGCCTGCTCTCCGTGATGGACCACTGCCTGCGCAGCCTCCATTACGTCAACGTCGTGGTAGCGGGCAAACATCCTGCGCCGCAGTGGCTCAACATGGACGCGGCCATCAAGCACTGCAGCGAAGGCATTGGCATCTGGCAGTGGGCCAGCAATGACCAGGCCGTCGCCCCTGACGTGGTCATGGCCTGCTGCGGGGATGTGCCCACACTGGAGACGCTCGCCGCCGTCTCCATCATGCGCCAGCATCTGCCCGAACTGAAAATCCGGGTCATCAACGTTGTCGACCTCATGAAGCTCCAGCCGCAAACCGAGCACCCGCATGGGTTGAGCGACATGGATTTTGACGAGCTCTTCACCAAATCGAAGCCGGTCATCTTCGCTTTCCACGCCTATCCGTGGTTAATCCACCGGCTCACCTACCGCCGCGCCAACCACGACAACTTCCACGTCCGCGGTTACAAGGAGGAGGGCACTATTACCACGCCCTTTGACATGACAGTGCTGAACGAGATGGACCGCTTCCACCTGGTGATGGATGCCATCGACCGCCTGCCGCAGACCGGCGATAGGGGCATCTACCTTAAGCAGCAGCTCAAGGACAAGCTGATCGAGCACAAGCAATACATTGACAAATACGGCGAGGACCTTCCGGAGATCCGGAACTGGAAATGGAGCATCCCCAAATGAATGCCCAGAACCTGTTTATTGCGGCGTGCACGCTGGTTACTCGTCACGGGTATTCTCAGCGCGCAGTGCGGCAGAAAAAGAGCGAATTTAGCATTGTTCCGGTCTTGTCGGATCCGAAGGAGGAGTCATGAGCAACCAATCCCGCGTCAACCACCAACTCTACAACGCTTTACCCACGGACATTGAGGGATTTGAGTCCCTGGCGGACCTTGCCCTGGATATGCGCTGGTCGTGGAATCATGCCACTGACGCACTGTGGCGGGAACTTGATCCGGACCTTTGGGCGCTTACCAATAACCCCTGGCTTGTTCTGGTGACGGCCTCGCGGAACAAGATCGAGCGCCTGTTGGCCGATCCCGTTTTCCGCGGGAAGCTGGACGGTCTGGTGCAAGCCAGGCGCCAAGCGCTCGAAGCTCCCGCATGGTTTCAGCAAACCCACTCACAGGCTCCTCTAAGCTGCGTCGCTTATTTCAGTATGGAATTCATGTTGAGCGAGGCTCTGCCTATTTACTCGGGTGGGCTAGGCAACGTGGCCGGCGATCAACTTCAAGCCGCCAGCGATCTGGGAGTGCCCGTGGTCGGCGTGGGATTACTTTACCAGCAAGGCTACTTCCGCCAGCACATCGACAAGGACGGCTGGCAACAGGCCCTGTTCCCCTATAACGATCCTACACAACTACCGATCATGCCTTTACGCCAGCCGAATGGTGACTGGCTTCGGCTAGAGTTGGTTCTTCCCGGTTACTCAGTCTGGCTGCGTGCCTGGCAGGTCCAGGTCGGCAGATTGAAGCTTTACCTGCTGGACAGCAATGACGCCTTGAACTTCCCTACCCATCGAGGGATTACCAGCCAACTCTACGGGGGCGGGCCGGAGCTACGACTTGCGCAGGAACTACTGCTTGGGATCGGGGGGTGGCGGTTGCTCCGCGCGCTCGGCATCCAGCCGGAAGTGTGTCACCTGAACGAAGGCCACGCAGCTTTCGTCGTCTTGGAACGTGCCCTGAGCTTCATGGAAGAGTCAGGCCAGCCCTTCGAGGTCGCCTTGGCCGCTACTCGAGTAGGAAATCTTTTCACTACCCACACGGCGGTGGCTGCCGGGTTTGACGCTTTTCCGCCGGCGCTCATCGAGCAATACCTGGGGACGTACGCTACGCGGAGGCTGGGCATTAGCATGCCCCAATTCCTGGCACTTGGCCGCCAAAATCCCAATGATTCCTCAGAGGATTTCAAAATGGCGTATCTGGCCATTCGGGGGAGCGGAGCAGTGAATGGCGTGAGCCGTTTGCACGGCGAGGTCAGCCGCCGGATCTTTTCTCCTCTCTTCCCGCGCTGGCCAGAAAACGAAGTCCCAGTGGGGTACGTGACCAACGGTGTCCAAATGCCGGGCTGGGATTCCGCGGCAGCGGATGACCTCTGGACGGAGGCCTGCGGAAAGGACCGTTGGCTGGGGACGATGGAAAACATGGGTCCGGAAGTTCGCCGCATCCCCGACGCCAAGCTATGGCAATTTCGCACGGACTCCACGAAATCTCTGGTTGAATACATCCGCGCACGACTCTCTCGGCAACTCGCGGCCTCCGGCGCGCGCGCCGAGGACATTGAGAACGCCAAACATGGTTTTGATCCCAATGTGCTGACACTGGGATTCGCGCGCCGCTTCGCGACTTACAAGCGGCCGAACTTGCTGTTGCGCGACCCGCAGCGGCTGCTTCGCATTTTGACCAACCCGCAACGGCCGGTACAACTGTTCATCGCGGGCAAGGCGCATCCGGCGGATGAAGCCGGACAGGCGTTGATCCACGAGTGGATAGAGTTCATTCGCCAGCCCCAAGTGCGGCCCCATGCGGCCTTCCTGAGTGATTACGAAATGCTCTTGACCGAGCGTCTGGTGCAAGGGGTGGACGTCTGGATCAATACGCCGCGGCGGCCTTGGGAAGCTTGCGGAACCAGCGGCATGAAAGTTCTCGTCAACGGAGGCATCAATCTCTCCGAGTTAGATGGCTGGTGGGCGGAAGCCTACACGCCTGAAGTCGGTTGGGCGCTCGGGGATGGCCAGGAACATGGTGACGATCCCGCCTGGGACGCCGACGAAGCGGAAGCGCTCTATGATCTGCTCGAACAAAAGGTGATTCCTGAATTTTACACCCGCGACGCGAACGGCATTCCCAGTGCCTGGGTGGCGCGCATGCGAGAGAGCATGGCACGATTGACACCGCGCTTTTCCGCAAACCGCGCAGTGCGCGAATACACCGAGCTGCACTACCTGCCGGCTGCGGCTGCGCATCGTGCGCGCGCGGCCGATAAGGGCGCCCTGGGCGAACAGGTCGTCAATTGGTTGCAGACTCTGGAGCAGAAATGGCCAGCGCTGCACCTTGGCGAGGTGAAGGTCGAAACGACCGGCGAACAGTACGTTTTCGAAGTTCAAGTTTACCTTGGCGAACTCGATCCGAACGCGGTTCGAGTGGAACTTTACGCCGAGGGCGCGAACGGAGGTGAGCCGGTGCGGCAGGAGATGAAGCGAGTGCAAGAACTGGTGGGCGCGGTCGGTGGCTATGTTTACAGTGGCTCTATGCCGGCGACTCGCCCCGCGTCCAACTATACCGCACGGGTTGTACCGTACCACGACGGGGTCGCAGTGCCCCTCGAGGCCAGTCGAATCGTCTGGCAGCGTTGAACAACAGATACCCACCCTCCTCACCTGTGGTGAATTCATGGTCGATCGTGGATTCGGGTCCGTAGCTTCGCTGCCGGGGCTTCGCTTCAGACCTCTTCGATGAATAATACTACCGCATCGGCGGCCTCATCGTTGGCGAGATGTGAATGGCCGTGCGCCAGGTGGGCGTGGTGAGCGGCTGCCTCGTGGTTGCCGGCTTGATAATGCTTGGCGGCTTCGCGATGGTGCCGCGCCGCGTGCTCGTGGTGCTCGGCTGCCTTTTTGTGATGCTCGGCTGCTTTTTTGTGATGCTCAGAGGTTGCTTCAGGCATGTTGCCCTCCAATTGTCTTTCGCGAATTCGCCCTATAAGCTAAGTCTCCTTCGTTCCATTAACGTTACATTAGTGTGAACGGCAGATAAAGCCTTAATGAGAATTCCGGACTAAGCGGGGGGGTGCTGAAGGGTCACTTCGAAAATGGAGAACAGATAGTTCACCCCCACCCAAGCACAGACGATTATATGGATGACATCCTCGAAGGACTTGAGGCCGCTCAAGGCCTTGACCTCTGCGGGCGCGGGCAGGACGGGCGTTCGGAAGGGCGGGACTCACACTAGGCGGACCGATACCGGCGGCGGAGCTCGAGAAGAAGCCTCCGCGAACCGTGCGTTTGCGCACGCATTTTGAGGGTCAGCCGTTGTTTAACGCCTTCTTCGATCGAGAGGTACGAGCGCTATCGCGGAGGGTAGCAGAGATGCCCACAGTAAGCGCGCCACCAACCAATATGACCGCGAGGGAAGGAATAAAGCGACGGCGGCTGCTGAACATCGGCGCTGCTGCAAATCGAGCTGTAGTGAACAAAACTACGCCCAGCACACCAGGCGGGCAAGTTCACGGCGATGAGGAGCATAAGCCATCTGACCGTTTTATATATTCGGCTCTGCTGCCTGGGATCCGAGTATGCATCATGTGCGAGTGGAACCGCTTCAGGGCGATGTGCCAATGCCGGTGACGATGGAGGTCCGTGGCAGTCGCCAGATGGTCTCACCGGGGATGCTCCCCGGAGCCGGAGCGCAGGCGTGTCTCGGCGGGCATCACGATTTCGTAGCTAATGAAAATGTTACGCGCAATATTGGCGGTCATTTCGTTTAGACACGCAAGGCCCTGCGCCACAAGCCAAATGCGAGCCGAACGTGACAGAAGATACCGTCTGTGTTGTAATAAGGGCTTCACGTTGAGGCTCGAAGATAATCGCGCCAGGCCTCCACGCATTGCGCAGCAAACTTCCATGGAGGAAAATCGATCACGCCATTCAAGAATGCGAAGAGGCTGTTCGGGTGATGCCCTAGATGGAGATCAGCAGAGACCGAGCCTTAAAGCCGGAGACGACGTTTAAGATTGGCGGAGCCGCGAAGTATTTCGCCCGCTTCGAAACGCCCGAAGAGCTGCGCGAAGTCTTGGCTTTCCGAACGGCCCACAATCTGAGCTCCTTCGTTCTCGGCGGCGGCAGCAACATCTTGGTGAGCGATCGCGGCTTTGATGGGCTGGTCATCCAGCCTGTCAACCAAGGAATCCGCATCGTCGAAGAAGGCGCGAAAGAGGTTGTTCTGGGCGTGCAAGCGGCGGAAACCTGGGACGACACTACCGCCTTCGCCGTTGAGCAGCAGTGGTGGGGCATCGAGAACCTCTCGCACATTCCTGGGCAGGCCGGGGCGGCCCTCGTCCAGAACATCGGGGCCTACGGAGCGCAGTTGAGCGACGTCTTCCAAAGCGCGGAAGTTATGGAGGTCGCCACCGGCGAAATCAGGATTCTTGATCGCGAGGCGTGCCGCCTCGGTTATCGCTCGAGTATCTTCAACACTACCCACAAGGGGCGCTTTATCATCTCCAATTTGAGAATTCGCCTCGCCAAGCACGGCCATCCGAACCTTCGATATCGGGACGTTCGCTCATACTTTGAGCAGAGGGGGCTCGCCTTCCCTTCGCTCGGCGAAATCCGGCAGGCGATCACCTCGATTCGCGATACCAAGTTCCCCTTCCCCCGTGAGGAAAAAGGCGGAAACGCGGGGTCATTCTTCAAGAATCTGCTCCTAACGGAGGCCGAGTACCTAAGGATCGAGGACCGTTTCCAGAGCAATCTCACTCACGACTTGGCGGCAAAGCTGCGGGCTTTGCGGAACGAGTCCCACCCGGCGGACCGGATTAAAATCCCTGCAGCATTCTTGATTGACGCCTGTGGCCTGAAGGGCTTCCGGATTGGTGGCGCACAGGTGAACCCCAGCCAACCGGTGGTCCTGTTGAACCAGGGCGGGGCGACGGCTCGCGACGTGTTGAGCCTCGCCCGGTACGTCCGAGGGACGGTTTACGAAAAGATAGGGGTCGTAATTGATCTCGAGCCAGAACTTATCGGATTTACTCCCGCGGAAATAGCGGAATTCATGTCGTTGGAATAAGAAGTCAGGAGTCAGAAGAAGCCAGGCCGGGTGGCGCAGACATTGGTCTTATGTCTGCACTACTCTCCATCGGTCGATGGACGACGGCAGCTTGGCACGCGCACGAGCTCTCCTTCCGACTTCTGCCTTCTGACTCCGGACTGCCGAGTTCTAACCGCGCTCGTCACTTGTCACTCCTCACTGCTCCTTGGTGCTGTTGCACGGGGAGAAACTGCCCCAGCTTATCTGCGGCATTTCCAAGGGCGCGGGCCAGGGCCAACTTGGCCAAGTTATGAGCGAACACGCTATCGATGTAATCGAGATCGGCGCCAGCCACCGATTCCTGCGACTGCACGACATCCACATTCTCGCTCACCCCGGCTTCAAAGCGCTGGCGCGTCTGCCGCAGGGTCCCCCCCATAAGCGTGATATTTTGCTGTGCGACTCTCACTTGATTGGCGGCGGCTTCGAGATCCCGAAAGGCGTTACGCACGTCGCTTTCTATCTGGCTTCGCGCATCCTCGAGTTCGGCGCGGCGTTGCGCCAAGGCTGCTTGGGCCTGCTGAATGTCCCCGCCGGTGCGGCCGCCATTCCAGATTGGCACATTCAGCGTGGCCGAGATCGTATAAGTGGGCCGCAACTCGGAAGGATTGCCGATCTCTCCATAATCGGCGCTGGCGGAAAGCGAAGGAAAGCGCTCGGCGCGCGCCGCGGCCAGCGCGCGCTCCGCCGCTTTCACCTGGGTCTCCGCCACCTTCAGATCAGCACGCTGCGCGAGGGCCTGCCGGATGGCGTCGTCCATAGTCAGAGACGGAGCGGGCGCATAAGGAATATCGTTGGAAAGTTCGTAGTCAGCACTCGGGGGCAAGCCTGTCAGGCGCGCAAGATTGATCTTCTGCTTGGCAAGATCGTCCTGAAGGGTGACCAACCGTTGCTGATCGAGCAGCACCTCGACTCGGCTTCGATTGACGTCGATCTGAGCGGCTTTGCCGAACGCAAATTGCTGCGTGGTGCGTTGGAAAAGAGCGTTGGCGGTGTCAAGCTGCGCCTGAGCGGAAAGCAGGCGCGCGTTGGCAGCCGAGACCTGAAGATACGCGCCGGCGACGGCCAGGACCACCAAATCCTGGGCGTCCGTGGCCGAAAGCTCCCCGGCGCGCGCCACTTCCTGCGCCGCACGATAATTGTTGAGCGCGGTGAAATCGGCAATGGTTTGTGAAAGCCGCACCCGGATGTCCAAAATGTTGAAAGGTCCGACGATGGCAGGAAGCGAGAACCCCGGAAAACTGAAGTTGAAGCCGATGGATCGGAGGTTGAATGTCTCCTCGGTATCGTTCACATCTCCCTTGAGGTTCGGCAGCAAAGCGCTGCGGGCCGCGCGTGCTTGCCCACGCGCTTGCAGCACCACCTGGACCATGCTCACCGCCCCCAGGTTGTACCGCGCCCCCCGCTGGATCGCCTCCGCGAGCGACAGCTCCCCCGAAAACGGAAGTCGCGCGGTGCTGCTGGCGCTCCCGCTGTAAGCGCCCTGGACTGAAACGGTGGGGTTCAAGGTATTCACGCTCGTTGTGGTGCTGGGCACGGGCGATTCGCTGGCGACGACTCCTCCCGTCTGCGCGCTTCGCCCGGAAAGTGGAAGCGCATTGGCCTGCGAGGTCGGCGGAGGTGGTGCGCTAACCTGCGCGGAAGTGTAAGTTGCGAAGATGAAGACCTGCAAGGTGGCAATCATTGCGGCTCGTGCCAGCAGAACTGCCCAATTGAATCGTCTCATGGCCTTTAATTAATCCTTTCCTAATTGTAGGTGGGCCCGCAGCCCACTTGGGGTGGTCGTCGTGTAGCCCGCGAAGCGGGCGCGGTCATTTCGCCCACGGCGAAGCCATGGGAGAATAGGCGGAGTTGCTTAGACTAACGTCATGGGGGCCTGCTGGAGTTGAGCGCGCGCGGCCTTGACCGCAGCTTCCGCTTGTTGAAGGGCTGCGGAGGCCTGCTGGTCGACCGTAGCGTGGGCGCGGCCCGTCGCGCACCGACCTCGCCGGGCTCGCCAGGACACTTTCGGCCCGAATGGTGGCCCTCGGGCGATCGCGCAAGGGGCCGGGGTTAAAAGCAATGCGCCAGAGGCAGATCCTGCCCTTTCCTACCGAGGCATGTTGTCGATTCCCTACAAGGATATTGTAGCCCAGTGGCACGGTTGGCGCAACGCCCTGTGCAGCGGCATGTTAACAGATTGGTTAACAGGCACGGGCACCGCGCGGACCTCCATCTCTGACGCCCGCGACGCCTCTCTGCAATTCCCTGGCGTACCTCCGTTCACCTACTCAGTCAATATAACTCCAAAAACCGAGGGCCTCAGAAGCCTATGCCCGCCCTTCCCGCCTTGTGCCGGAAATCGAGCTGAAGTATGATCGCTTGGCGCTCCGAGGAATCAGTCTTGGTAACGGTCCGGCCATTGCGTTTCCCAAAAACAAGTGTGAGGCCAGCCGGAGGAGGGATCATGCAAAAGTATGCTCGCAAGACCGCGGCGCTCCTGATTGCGGTGTTTGCTTTAGTGTTGGTGGATGGTCCCTGCGCCAGGGCAGGGCAAGCCCCGGATCAGGGCCCGACTCCACCCAAGTTCCGCCTTCCCGCCGACGAGGCGGGACCTATCTGTTACCGCGTCGACCTGACGATCATCCCGGACCAGGACACATTCGCCGGAGCCATCGACATCGACCTTCAGTTCGCCAAGCAGGCTTCGGTGCTATGGCTGAATGCGGAGAAGTTGGAGATCAAGGACGCCACCCTCTCCGTGGGAGGAGAGAAGGTCGCCGCCAAGGTCATCACCGTTCCGAACGACTACGTGGGCTTCGCCTTTGCTCATCCCGTTGGCCCCGGCCCGGCGACGCTCCACGCTGTCTACCAGGGCGAGGTCAGCCGTAAGGACCAGCAAGGCATCTTCCAGATGAAAGATGGCGACCATTGGTACGTCTACTCGCAGTTCGAGGATATTTGGGCTCGAAGGGCGTTCCCCTGTTTCGACGAGCCGGGTTACAAGGTTCCGTGGCAGTTGACTCTGCGGGTCAAGAAAGATCAGGTGGCGCTTTCCAATACACCCGTCCTGTCCGAGACCGCTGCCGGCGAGGACATGAAAGAAGTGAGATTCGCCCAGACTGAACCTCTGCCGAGCTACCTGGTGGCCTTGGCGGTGGGCGACATGGAACTAGTGGACGCCGGGACGGCGGGCAAGAAAAACACACGCATTCGTATAGCGGTTCCGCGCGGCCACAGCTCTGAGGCTCAATACGCGGCCGAGACGACTCCCGCCATCGTAACCCTGCTCGAGAACTACTTTGGCATCCCTTACGCCTACGACAAGTTGGATGAGGTTGCCGTTCCCCTCTTCGGCGGCGCCATGGAGAATGCAGGTCTTGTGACCTATGGAAGCGGCATCATTCTCGCCAAACCCAAGCAAGACACTCCATCGCGGCAGCGCGATTGGGTGTGGACGGCTGCTCACGAGCTGGCTCATCAATGGTTCGGCGACCTGGTGACCACGGCCTGGTGGGACGACATCTGGCTCAACGAAGGCTTTGCCTCATGGACGGCGAACAAAATCGTGAGTGAGTACCACGCTGAGTGGCGCGCGGACATCGAGGCGTTGAACAGCTCTCAGGGCGCGATGCAAAGCGACAGCCTGGTGAGCGCGCGCCGGGTGCGCCAGCCCATCGCGTCGAACGATGACATCGCCAACGCCTTTGACTCCATCACCTACGACAAGGGCGCGGCGCTCATGGCTATGTTTGAGTCCTACATGGGGCCGGAGAAGTTCCGGACGGGAATTCATCGCTACCTGACGAAGTACGCCTGGAAGAATGCCACCTCGGCGGAGTTTCTCGCTGCGGTCGCCGGTGACGATACCCGCATCCCTCCGGCTTTCTCGACCTTCCTCGATCAGCCCGGTGTGCCGCTGGTTACGGCTGCGCTGGAGTGCAGTGGCGGCGCGGCAAATCTGAAACTTTCCCAGCGGCGCTTCCTGCCGCTGGGTTCCCTCGGTTCGCCGGACCAAATTTGGGAGATTCCCGTCTGCGTGCGTTACCCGGCTGGGCAAGGGGATGCGCGACAGTGTGAGTTACTGTCGCGCCAGTCTGGCCAGTTGCAGCTCTCGCAGGGCGCCGGCTGCCCGCCTTGGGTGGAGGCCAACGCCGGCGCCGTAGGCTACTATTTCAACTTATACGAGGGGAACCTGCTCGATGCACTCCTCAAAAATGACGCGCAGGCGCTTACCCTTAAGGAGAAGGTGGCGCTGGTGGGCAACCTCTCTTCTCTCACCCGGAATGGCGAGATTCCGCTGGGCAGGGCGTTGGCATTGGCTCCCAGCCTCGCCCAGGACGCCGCCCGTCAAGTGGTCACCAAGACTATGGAAATCACCACAGGCCTCCAAGACAACTTGGTCTCGGAGGACCTGCTGCCCCGCTACCGGCAATATCTCTTGGACGTCTATGGCGGACGAGCTCGCGACCTGGGCTGGAGAGTGAACGTGAACGAGAACGAGGATGCCCGCTTCCTCCGCCCTCCACTCCTCAACGTGGTCGCTAATGAGGCCGGGGACTCGGAGTTGATCGCCCAGGCCAAACAACTGGCGCTGGCCTGGCTCGGAGATCATAAAGCGGTTGACCCTGACATGGTGGGCGTCGTCCTTAACACCGCGGCCTGGCACGGAGACCGCGAGCTGTTCGACCGCCTGCGTGCCGCGGCTGGGAAGGAGATAGATGAAACTTCCCGCGCCCACCTGCTCTCTAGCCTAGGTCACTTCCAGGATCCCGCCATCATTCAGGCCGCTCTGCCCATCGTGCTGAGCGATGAATTCGACCGCCGGGAATCACTGATAATCCTCTTCGCTACCGCCGAGAGGCGCCGGACATCCGACTTCGCCTACGATTTCGTGAAACAGAACTGGGATCTCCTGATTGACAAGCTCCCCACCGATTCTGGGGCTTCCCTGCCTTACGTAGCCGCAGGCTACTGCGACGCTGGGCATCGCCAGGACGTCGAGAATTTCTTTAGTGGCCGATCGACAAAATACACAGGAGGGCCTCGCATCCTCACTCAGGTGCTCGAGGGCATCGACTTGTGCATCGCCTATAAAAACGCCCAGGAGGCGAGCGTCGCCAAATTCCTCGAGACGTACAAACCGGCCCAGAACGCGAGTGGCGGTAGCAAGTAGAGCGGCGCGGCGGCGGTTTCCAGGGCGAGGTGAATTGCCAGATAGTTCAGGCCATGGGCGATATCCGCGCCCTCGCTGATCGTCAAAGGCGGCACGAAAAGAAAAACTATCTCGCCCAGCAAGAGCGCGGCGAGGCGTGACGGACTTCTCAGGATGACAGCTTTATTGACGGATTACGCAGCTTGCGCGTTAGCATCGGCACGGAGCTCGACCCTCATTTCGCACTCATCGCCATAACTACTCTTGATGCTGAAGCCGAGTTTCCTGAAGAGGCCGATGGCGCGATAGTTCGAAAACTCCGTGGTAAGGAGAACCTCGCTAAACCCCATTTCAAATGCCCAAGCCAAGGTCAACTGGCTGATTCCTGTTCCCAGGCCTTCCTCTCGATAGTCCTGAAGGACAAAGATCGTGAACTCGACCTCACTTTGGCTAATGGGGCAGAGGATGGCATGGGCCGCGATCTTCTTGCCGTCCATCGCAAGCAGTGAGCCAGACTTGCTCTTAAGCTGGTCCAACCAGTGGGTAATGCGTGGGACGTCCGGTGGAGGGAGGCCCTGGGCCACGCGCTTCGGTTCGAAGCTTGCGTACATTTCGACGAGGGCGCCAAAATCCTCGGAGCTGTATGCCCGCACCTCGAAGGTCCGTCCCCTTCGGGTTCGGATCTCTGTGGGCTTGAATAGGGCGTCGTGGCAGTTGGTCATAACTTGAATCCAAGTGGAGCACGCGATCAGCCAAAAACGCAAGACGAAATAGCCCTCCCTCGCCAACTAATAGCAAAGACGGTCGTTAACCCTCGCCTGACAACCCGGATGCCGGAAGCTCAGCTCTAAACACATGTCCATGGGGCGCCAATGGGTTGAGGAAAAACTCGCATAAACGCCGCTGAGCAAAAGCCTCAGACCTAGAGAACAGGTCGGCGCTACGCGAGCACACCTTCAGCTTCGTCGAACCGACTTCAGCTACGGCAGATGGGGGTGCAACAATCGGGGGAAGATGGCGAGATAGCGAGGCTGGAACAGGGCCATATCTAAAGCCAAAAACGCGGTTGTGAGAGCGAAGGCGACCAGGAGCCTACCCGCATCGCCCGGAGATTTCATTGGCAATCGAGTGTACGCCCAGACACAACCTATGACGACAATCAGATTCGCGCACCACGCGGGTATCGCGATGAGCAAATCCGGGCGCTCCAGATGCCCGGTGTGAATCCATTGGTAAAGCTGTTGGAGACCGTTGAAGAAGAAAGTCGTTGCGAAAATGTTTGCGTAGTCCCACAAGCCCGCGGCAGAGATTCCAATAAAGTGTCCCCACCGACTGCGACGAAGGCTCAACGCGATCGTAGCAATGTACATCCATGCTTGGAAGAAGTGAAGCCAGCGTATGTCGGCCTCCCAAAAAGCCGATATGCCCAGCACCAAAATAAAGCAGCATCCTCCGATCAGGATCAACCGCTGCGGAGATCCTAGAACTCGATTTGCGTTTCGCATGACGATTGATACGTGCCCGCTTCCGGAGAAGTTCCTTTAGCCCATCTGTCCTCCGCATTCCCGCCCTCGCCCGGATTCCCACCCTCCCCCCGTAGCGCGGACCCTCGGATTTGGGTTAGGCGGCTTCTTCTTGGGTCCGTGGACAAGCCGCGGACCCCAAAACCGGGGGTCCGCGCTACCTGTGCGCTGGCTTTGCGCGGCCATGTGGCGCGGTAAACTCGCCGCTACTTGAGCCCATGCCCGTCACAATGCTAAGCTGAAATTAATGGGTGAAGCGACGGCCAATCAGCCGGAAAGAGTTTCGGCAGTCGAACAATATCGCGCGTTGCTCGAGATCTCCGAGTCCATTGCCACGCACCGGGACCTGCCTGCGCTCTTCCATGCCATTGCTCAGCGGCTTCATCGGTTAGTCACATTCGACTTTATCGGGCTGACGCTCCCGGACGCGGATCACCATACTGTGCGCCTCCACGTGCTGGAGAGCTCTTTTCCCACCGAGGTTAAGGAAGGCTTCGAATTCCCCATCGAGGAGGCTACCCACAAACTGGTCTGGGAACAGCAGAAGGCGCTGCTGGTTACCGACCTCGAATTCGATAGCCGTTTCCCCCGCAATTTGGAGTTGCTGCGCAAAGTGGGCATAAAATCGTTCTGCCTGCTGCCCCTCACCACCGCCCAGCGGCGCGTGGGCGCGCTGGCTTTCGGGTCAACAAGAAAGGGGGCTTACGACGAAGCTGACCTCGAATTCCTGCGCCAAGTGGCGGCGCAGGTTGCGGTCGCTGTGGACAACGCTCTGAACTTCCAGGATGCCCAGGTCTATCAGGAGCAGCTTTCCCGTGAACGTGACCGCTTGCGTTTGCTCCTCGAGGTCAACAACGCCCTGGTGTCAAACCTCGACCTGCGCGAACTGCTGAAGGAGATCGCCGCCTGCTTGCGTCGCGTAATACGCCATGACTACACCGCCTTGGCTTTATATGACGCTGCCAGGAACGAGATGCGCCTTACCGCTTTGGATTTTCCGGAAGGTAAAGGACTGATCCGGGAGGAAATGACCATTCCTTTGGAGGGCTCAGCCGGCAGCGAGGTGTTCGCCACACGCAAGCCTTTGCTGGTGGACGCAGCGGACATAAACCGATTCCAATCCCCCATGGCTCGTTTGGCCGAGGCAGAGGGCATCAAGTGCGCTTGTGTCCTCCCTTTATTCGCCTCCACTCGAGAGCTTGGGACCTTGGCCGTGGGCGCCCTCGCCGACAACGCATTCCAAGAGGAAGACATCGACCTCCTGGCCCAGGTGGCAAACCAGATCGCCATTGCGGTGGAGAACGCGCTGGCCTACCGTGAGATCGCGGAACTGAAAAATAAGCTAGCGGAGGAGAAACTCTATCTCGAAGAGGAAATCCGCACTGAACACAACTTCGAAGAAGTGATCGGCGAAAGTGCGGCGCTGAAGCGGGCGTTAAGTCAGGTGGAGACTGTTTCCCCTACCGACTCGACGGTCCTGGTCTTGGGGGAGACAGGAACCGGCAAGGAGATGATCGCACGGGCCATCCACGACCTGAGCCGGCGGCGGGACGGCACCTTCGTGAAGATCAATTGCGCCGCCATCCCAACGGGCCTGCTCGAGAGCGAGCTTTTCGGCCACGAGAAAGGCGCCTTCACAGGCGCCATCACACAGAAAATCGGCCGCTTTGAGCTGGCTCACCACGGCACGCTGTTTCTCGATGAAGTGGGCGATATTCCTCTTGAACTTCAGCCCAAGCTCTTGCGCGTATTGCAAGAAAAGGAGTTTGAGAGACTGGGTGGAACCCGCACCATCTGGGTTGACGTTCGGCTGGTGGCAGCCACCAACCGCAACTTGGGTCAAATGGTTGAAGAGGGTCTTTTCCGCCGTGACCTGTACTATCGCCTGAACGTGTTTCCCATCCTGATTCCGCCTCTGCGCGAGCGTAGCGAGGATGTCCCCTTGCTGGTGCGCTATTTCGTACAGAAATACGCGCGCCGGATGGATCGCCATATTGAAACCATCTCGGCTGAAGAGATGGATGCCCTGACGCACTATCACTGGCCCGGTAACGTGAGGGAACTCGAAAACCTGATCGAGCGAGCCGTGATTCTCTCTCCCGGGCCCGAACTCCGTGTGCCCATAGCGGAACTGAAGCCGCCTTCCGAAACCCCTTCAAACCTCAGCCTGCAGGCAGCCGAGCGCGAGCATATCGTTCGAGTGCTGCGGGAGACAAAGGGGGTGGTGGGCGGCCCCCGGGGGGCCGCTGCTCGGCTCGGCTTGAAGCGAACCACCCTGCAATCCAAAATGCGCAAGCTGGGCATAGCGCCGCGAGATCTTTAGGGGTAGGGCTTGTCCCACCCAGGGCACCCCCAGGGGGACCCCTACGTCGAACGGCCCGCACTTGGACATTCCAATATGAGGATATTTGCTGCGGTTGATATCGGGTCCAACTCTGTGCGCATCAAGATGGCGCGCGTTATTCGCCACCGTCTCGAAGCAGTTTACGAGGACCGCGTGGTGACGCGTCTGGGGGAAGCTGCTTTCCGCGTCGGAACCCTTTCGCCCGAAGCCATGGAGGACACCGTGAATGTGCTCCGGCGTTTTTACCGCCAAGCCCAGGATTTCGGTGTCGACCAAGTGCGAGTTGTGGCCACCAGCGCTCTTCGGGATGCACCCAACTCGGCGGCGTTCATTGCCTGGGTGCATTCCGCAACCGGCTGGAAAGTGGAGACGATCTCCGGCCTGGAGGAGGGCCGTCTTATCCACCTGGGGGTTATGGCAAATACCTCGCTTGGCGCCTCTCGCGCTCTCCTCGTCGATCTTGGCGGGGGCAGTTGCGAGGTTACGCTTTCGGAAAACGGTCACATCCGCGAGATGGTTAGCCTGCCCTTAGGTGCGGTGCGCCTGACCGGCGAATTCCTTCCCCACGATCCTCCCCGTCCGGTGGAGATTCAAAGGCTCCGCAAAAGCATCGCGGAGGAACTCGAACGCGTCCGCAAGCGACTCGCCGGAGCTAAAGTGAAAAACGTTGTAGCCACCTCGGGGACAGCCGCGGCACTTTCGGAGGCAGCCCAGGGGGTCGAACCCTTCGGCCCCAGGCGCAGAGCCAGTTATGTCTCACGCGCCACCATCGTCAGCCTTGCTCATCACTTGGCCAAGCTGGACGTGAAGGGCCGGGGCAAGGTGCCTGGAATCGGACCTCGCCGGGCGGAGATCATCGTGGCTGGCGCTTACGTCTTCGCGGAACTCACGGAACGCTGCAGCCTTCCCGGTTTTCGTTATTCGCCTTTAGGGCTCCGGGATGGACTTCTGGCCCAAATGCTTGCCGACCACGATCAAACCACCATTCCGCGCAGACAAATCGAGGCTGAACGTCGCGACGCCCTCCTCGCGTTGTGCAGGCAGTACGGGGTAGACCTCAAAAGGGCGGAGGAAGTCCGCCGTTTGGCAGGACAACTTTTCCACGAACTGCGCCGGGTGCATGCGCTCCCCCCCGAATATGAAGGCTGGCTTCTTGCCGCCGCCATGCTGCACGAGGTGGGCACTTTTATCAATCGGAGTGGACGCCACCGCCACACATACTACCTGATCGCCAACTCGGAAATCTTCGGCTTCACCCCCGATCAACGACTGAGCATCGCAGCCATTGCCCGCTATCTTGGGAAAACCCGCCCGAATCCGGCCGATACCCCTATGAAAACCCTCAACAATGTAGACGAAGAACTCGTCCCCAAGGCGGTAGTACTGCTACGCCTTGCCAAGGCGATGAGTCACGGGAGCAATGGCAGCATCGTCAATGTGGCAGCAGAAGTGCACCGCGAGCGCGTTTTGCTCAAACTAACGGCCAGGGATAGTGCCGACCTTGAAGTCTGGATGCTCAGCAAGGAAAAGGCTTATTTCCGCCAGGTGTTTGGCCGCGAATTGGACGTCGAGGTGCTCTAGGGAGCAGGTGTCCGGTACCAGGCGCGAAGCCGTTGGATTTGAATCGCGCGGAGGATGAAGTTCACGGCGTGCCGTGCTTGCTCAGTTGTCGCAAAGCCATGCTTGGAACCTGAAATCCTACACCTGGCACCTGACACAAAGGGCTTGCAAGCGCGGCCAATGCCCTGTAGCCTTGCATTCTGAACCTGTAATGAGCCCTGCCGCCTCGCGGCAGCAACTTCAGGGAGCCGAATATGCCAAAGCCAAAGGGCATCATCATCAATGGGGTCCGATTCCGGCATGGAGAGGCCGATTGGGAAGATGCGCACGGGGCCAGTCGCGACAAGCTACCGGACTTTGACGCCATGCGTCAAGGCGGTCAGTACATTGGCTCGAAGATTACTTCCACGGGCCTTATTGCCAAGATCGGGAAATACCTTCTGGTGATTACCGAGAAAGATGAAGCGCTGACGGAATTCGACTACACGTTGATCCCCTTACGCGCCAAGGTCCAGATCCGCTACAACTGAGCCCCGCAAGCAGGGCCTTTTGACCCGCGTCGCTCAGCATTTAGTGTTGCAAAACCTAATAATCGTGTTAATTTATTTCAATGGGCACTTGCGCCCGCAGCATCCAGGAGTAAGTCGTTGTTTGCATTATGAGTCAGGAATGAGGAGTGTAATCATGCTTTTTAGACGTCTGGTGCTTCTCCTTTGCCTAGCGTGCGTGGCATCATGGCCGGCACTCGCCGTTGGGCCTACAGGGACAATCGTTGGAACTGTCGCTGATCCCAGTGAGGCGGTCATTCCGAAAGCGCGGGTCGTGGTGCGCAACCAGGGGACGAACGCCACACGGGTAGCGTTGACCAACGATGACGGAGATTTCAGTGTCCCTCTGCTGCCACCGGGAGTGTACGAGGTTTCGGCTGAGAAAGCCGGTTTCAGGCGTAGTGTCTATGGCAATGTCAATCTGAACGTTGACCAGACCGTGCGCGTTGATTTTGTGCTGCAAATCGGCCAGCCGAGTGAACAGGTTGTGGTCACTGAGTCCGTCCCTCTCGTGCAGACCGATACCTCGACTCTCGGGCAAGTTATCGACCGGAAGCAAGTGGGCGAGTTGCCTTTGAACGAGCGCAATTTCCTCACCTTTGCTCTGCTTGTCCCCGGCGGGCAATTACCTGTCCAAGGCTCTCAGAATTCCACCCAGGGCGGCGCCATCAGCGTCAACGGAGCGCGCGAGCAATCCAACGATTTCTTGCTTGATGGCGTGGACAACAACGACTTGTACATCAATCAATACAGCGTGCTTCCCTCAGTGGATGCCATTCAGGAATTCAAGGTGCAATCCAGCGATTACTCGGCCGAATTCGGGCGTAGCGGCGGCGCCCAAGTCAATGTAGTGCTGAAGAGCGGCACCAATCAGTTCCACGGAAGTGGGTTCGAGTTCTTCCGCAACCGCAACCTGGACGCCAAGAATTTCTTCGATGAACCCGATTGCACGCCCGAGTCCATTCAAGGAACCTGCGCGCCCATCCCGCGCCTCGACCGGAACCAATTCGGCGGAACCTTGGGAGGGCCCCTGCGCAAGGATAATACCTTCTTCTTCGTCTCTTACGAAGGGCTGCGCCTGCGCCAGGCGACGACGCGGGAAGCCACCGTTCCTTCGCAGACGGAACTCGCGGAGGCGGGCGGTTTCGCGGGGTTGCTGGGACAATTGGGGAATTTCGGCTTCCCTTTCAGCGTCCCTTTGAATCCCGCGGGTACGGCCGCACTCAACCTCATTCCGGCGGCCAACGTCGCCCTGCCGGACTTGGGAGATTCTAGTACCTACGTCTCCGCCCCGGTGATCCAGAACACCGTGAACCTGCTGACCATCAAGCTGGACCGCCAGGCCGGCTCGAACAACACCTTTACCGGCCACTACTCGCTGTTCACGGAGAACAATTTTAATCCTTTCGATCCCGTCAACGCTTTTACGGACCTGCCCGGCTACGGCGCCACGGCCATTAACCGAGGGCAGAACGCCGGCTTTACTTGGACTCACGTCTTTAACTCCCACTGGGTCAACGAAGCTCGATTGGGTTTCAACCGCCTGCGTGGCGCCGATTTTCAACAGGACTCTGGCATCAACGTCGCACAGCAACTGGGATTCCCGACTGTGTCCATTAATCCGGTGGATTGGGGATATCCCAACGTGAACCTCTATGGCTTCGACGGCATCGGTGAGCCCGTGAACTACCCCCAAGATCGCCACGACAACACCTACGAATTTGCCGATAATCTTGCTTGGAATACCGGGCGCCACCAATTCAAGTTTGGAACGGACATCCGCCGTTTTCAGTTGAATGACTATCTCGACTTCATTTCACGTGGTGATTGGTTCTTCGAGGGCGAAACCGCGCAGGGCTTGGCACAAGGGTTGGCGCAGGTGTTGCCTCCGGCTGTACTGAACATCTGCCCGGGCGGAATTACCAACTGTCCGCCGCAAGTCGGGGCCCTGGCGCAACTCATGACCGGCGTCCCTGACTATGTTGTGACGGAAACGGGCAATACTAATAACGGATTGCGGACGTCCGGCCTCGGTGTGTATGTGCAAGACGATATTCGTGTTCTGCCGCGGTTTACTTTGAATGTCGGCCTGAGATGGGAGTTCAACAGCCCGCCCATGGAGATCCACAACCGCTTCAGCGTTCCGGACCTATCCGTGAATCCCATGCTCTGCAACCCTCTGGTTCCGGCCTACCCCGACTGTGCGTTCACGCAGGCGGGCACGGACGGGATTCCGCGGGCAACTTACGGCAGGAATCTTCACGATTTTGCCCCGCGCATCGGAATCGCGTGGCGGCCCTTGAAGACCGAGCGCTTCGTAGTTCGTTCCGCCTATGGCATCTTCTATGATGAGAACATTCTGAATCTCAACATTTTGCCGCGTTTCAACCCTCCTTTTGTCGACATTTTCGCGGCCGTCAACTCCAGCGGATCCAGCGTCATTCAGAACATCTTGAGCCAGCCGGGAATTCCGGAGCCCCAGGCTAATTTTGTATCGCCAAACTTCCGCGACGCTTACATGCAGGACTGGAATGTTGACCTCCAGTACGAGGTGCAGCCGAACTGGATGATTGACTTGGCCTACGTGGGCACCAAGGGCACGCATCTTCCCGCCACCCGCGACATGAACGAAGAGAATCCCTTCACCCAGGCCACTCCCTACCCGGAGTTCAATTCGATTTTGGTGGTGGAACCCCGTGCCAATAGTATCTACAATGCCTTGCAGTTCCGATCCGAGAAGCGCGTAAGGCAGGGCTTGGCTTTCCTGGCCGCCTATACCTGGTCAAGATCGATCGATGACGATTCCGCTGTCTTCAGCGGAAGTGTCGGGTCGGGCGTGCCCCAAGATTCCTATGATTTTCGCCTTGACCGCGGCCTCTCCGATTTCCAGGTCGAGCAACGCTTCGTCCTCAGTTACGTCTATGACCTGCCGTTTGGGCCGGGCCGAAAGTGGCTCAGTAATCCCGGCATCTTCAACCACCTCTTTGGTTCCTGGCAAACGGCCGGAATTGCAACCATGCAGACCGGCAGCCCCTATACGGTCAACATGCCGTCCACACAGGCTGGAACCACCATCACTTCCTTTGGTGTCCCGTACCGACCGGATCTGGTGGGCGATCCCAATAAGGCTGGACCCGTAGCAGCAAACCCCGGGTGTTCAGCTCCTAGTCAGATTCACACACCGAATAGTTGGTTCAATCCCTGCGCCCTTGCTAGCCCCCTAAATCCCTTTCTTGGTACTGAGGGCCGGAACGTCTTGATTGGGCCGGGACTGAACAATCTCGACTTCTCAATGCTCAAGGAAATCCCGTTCCGCCACGAAGGCCGCCGCCTTGAAATCCGATTCGAATTCTTCAACCTATTCAATATTCCGCATTTTGATATTCCGGGTAGAACTTTCGGCACAGCGGCGCTTGGCGTGGTGCAGTCGGCAAATGAGTACGGCGATAAGCCGCCCAGACAGATTCAGTTGGGCCTGAAGTACATCTTTTAAGAAGTCAACAGTCGACAGTCATCAGTTCACAGTAAGAACAACCTGGGTGGCGTATACATCGTCCTTTATGTATGCGCCCCTTGACCAGTGCGGTTGTAGGGGGAGTTACACCGGATGGATCGCGCCGAAGCCTGGAATCTTCTCTGTGAGTACACCAAGAATGAGAACTTGCGCAAGCATGCGCTGGCCGTGGAGGCCTGCGTTCGCGCCTATGCGCGCAAGTTTGGTGAAGACGAAGAGAAGTGGAGCGTCGTGGGCCTGATCCACGATTTCGATTACGAACTCTATCCGAGCGCGCCCGACCACCCGCTGAAAGGAAGCGAGATCCTGCGCGAGAAGGGTGTTTCAGAGGAAATCCGCCGCGCCATTCTTGGCCATGCCGATTACACCGGCGTGGCGCGCGATACCCAGCTCGCCAAGGTCCTGTTCGCTTGCGACGAGCTTGCGGGATTCATCACTGCTTGCGCCCTAGTGCGGCCTGACCGGATCGCCACACTCGAGGCCAAATCCGTGCGCAAGCGGATGAAAGACAAAGCCTTCGCCCGCTCTGTGAGCCGCGAAGATATCATCAAGAGCGCCCAAGAGTTGGGTACGCCCCTGGATGAACACATCACATTTTGCATTGAAGCCATGCGCAGCATTGCGGACCAATTGGGCCTGGCCCCAATGTAGCGCGGGCATCCCGCCTGCGGTGATGCGTGCGTCCCCGGTCCATGAGGCACAAGCGTCTCGCCGCTTGTAGCGCAGGTGTTCCGTCCGGTGACAGAGCACCAACGCAGGTCATTCCGATCGAGGCGAGGAATCTCGCTCTGTTTGTCGGCTTCTGTGGGCCTGAACCAAGGCAGGATTCCTCGCTTCGCTCGGAATGACGCTGCCCATTTATTCTTTCACGCGCTCGAAGCCGTTCCGCACCTCAAGCGGCAGAGCCGCTTTGGGAGGTGTACCTTTCGCGGAGCGCGGTGCCACCCCTACCCGATGCTTGACAGAGGAGGGGAAATCCCGTAGGTTAAGCGCTTACATTGATCGGCTCCTCCGGTCGAGACCTCCCGCAGAGGGTGCCTCCCGCGCCCCATAAGCCCCGCCATTCTGCCCCGGCTCGACCGAAGAGATCTTAAAGTGAGGTTCCTATGTCCAAGGACAAATTCGCGCTAGGGATCGACTACGGAACAGAGTCGGGCCGCGTGGTGGTGATCCGAGTGCGAGATGGTGAGGAGATCGCCTCCGCAGTCATCCCCTACCCCGACGGCGTGATCGACGAAAGGCTGCCGGACGGGCCGCGCCTAGGGCCCGATTGGGCATTGCAGAACCCGCGCGACTACCTCTTGGTGGTGGAGAAGGGAGTGCCCAAGGCGCTGCGAGCGGCGGCGGTGAAGGGGGAGGACGTAATAGGGATCGGGACGGACTTCACGGCGTCGACGCCGCTTCCCACTAAGCGGGACGGGACGCCTCTCTGCTTTCTTTCTCAGTATCGCAAGCGCCGGCACGCCTGGGTGAAGCTCTGGAAGCATCATGCCGCGCAGCCGGAGGCCAACCAGATCAACGAAGTGGGGCGGGAGCGAAAGGAAGAGTTTATCCAAATCTATGGGGGCAAGTATTCCTCCGAGTGGTTTTTCTCCAAGGTGTTGCAGGTCTTGAATGAGGACGAGGAGATTTACGATGCTGCCGATCGCTTTATCGAGGGCGCCGACTGGATTGTCTGGCAGTTGACGGGTGTCGAAAAGAGAAACACCTGTACGGCGGGTTATAAGGCCATGTGGATCAAAGGCAAGGGATTCCCGTCTGCGGAATTCTTCCGCACCCTGCACCCGCGCCTCGAGAATGTGATTGATACCAAGGTGGGGACAGAGTTCTATCCGCTCGGCCAAAAGGCCGGGGGACTGACCGCATTCTGGGCTCGGAAAACGGGGCTAAAGGAGGGCACCCCCGTCTCGGTGGGGAATGTTGATGCGCACGTTGCCGTCCCCGCTTGCACGGTGACTCAACCCGGCTCTCTTGTGATGATCATGGGGACTTCGATCTGCCACATGGTGCTTGGCACGGGACGACAGATGGTAGAGGGCATGTGCGGGACGGTGGAAGATGGAATTATTCCTGGCTTGTGGGGATTTGAAGCCGGACAATCCGCCGTCGGCGATATCTTCGCCTGGTTCTTCGAGCACGGCGTTCCGGATTATATTCACAGTGAAGCTCGCAAGCTGAAAGTCCCCTTCGCCGCCGCGCTGGAGAAGCGCGCCGCCACCCTTAAGCCGGGCGAGTCCGGGCTGCTGGCGCTCGATTGGTGGAATGGCAATCGGTCCGTGCTGGTGGACGTTGATTTGACCGGACTTCTCCTCGGAATGACTCTGGCCACCAGGGCCGAAGAGATCTATCGCGCCCTGATCGAAGCCACCGCTTTTGGCACGCGAACGATCGTCGAGGCTTTTGAATCGAAGGGCGTGGAAGTGAATGCCCTGGTGGCCTGCGGGGGCTTGCCGGAAAAGAATAAGCTGCTCATGCAGATTTACGCCGATGTAACCGGACGGGAAATCAAGCTCGCGGAGCGGCTTCAGACCTGCTCTGCCTTAGGATCTGCGATGCACGGCGCCGTTGCTGCCGGGCGCTCGGGCGGGGGCTACGATACCATCGCTGAGGCCGCAAGACATATGGCGCACGTGCGGAAACTGACTTACCGGCCGAAGGCCCAAAACCACGCTATCTTCAATCGGCTCTTCAAAGAGTACCAGACGCTGCACGACTATTTCGGCCGCGGGGGCAACGACGTGATGAAGCGGCTGAAGGCGCTCAAGCGAGAAATCGTCGCAGAGCGGTGACCAGTGACGAGTGACAAGTTCGTTGTAGGAATTGACTTTGGCACGGAGTCCGGCCGCGTCGTGGTGGTTCGAGTCCGCGACGGCGAGGAAACGGCGGCGGCCGTGGTGCCTTATCCGGACGGGGTGCTCGACGAAAAACTGCCGGGCGGAAGCAGGCTGGAGCCGGATTCCGCCCTGCAAAACCCTCGCGACTACTTCTTGGTGCTCGAGAAGGGCGTCCCCAGGGCGCTCAAAGAAGCAGGCATAAAGGTGAGCCAAGTTATCGCCGTCGGCACCGATTTCACGTCTTGCACGGTTCTTGCCACTACCCCGGACGGCACGCCACTCTGCTTTATTCCTAAGTTCCGCCGCGACCCACTCGCTTGGGCAATCCTCTGGAAACACCACGCCGCACAGCCGGAAGCCGATCGCATTACTGAAATAGGCAGAGCGCGCAACGAAGAATTCATCCGAGTTTATGGCGGTAAATATTCCTCCGAGTGGTTCTTCGCCAAAGTCTTGCAGGTTCTCAACGACAGCCCAGAGCTCTATGAAGCCGCGGACAGATTCATCGAGGGCACGGACTGGATCGTGTGGCAACTGACGGGCGAAGAGAGACGGAACAACTCCACGGCAGGCTATAAAGCCATGTGGTTGAAGGGGGCGGGCTTTCCCTCGCGCGATTTTTTCCGCGCCCTTCACCCACGCCTCGAAAATGTGATCCAGGAGAAAGTGGGAACGGAGTTCTATCCCCTGGGCACACGCGCGGGCGGGCTGACGGCGCATTGGGCCGGCGTCATGGGGCTGCGGGAAGGAACTCCTGTCTCCATGGGCGTTGCCGACGGCCATGTGGCTATCCCTGCAACCACCGTAACCAAGCCAGGTTCTCTCGCGATGGTCATGGGTACATCGCTTGTTCAAATGCTAATGGGGAGCGAGCGACGAATCGTGGAGGGGATCTGCGGAGTGGTCGAAGATGGTATCATTCCGGGGTTTTGGGGATACGAGGCCGGGCAATATGCGGGCGGAGACATGTTCGCCTGGTTCTTCGACCACGCGGTGCCAGCGTCCTTCAAGAGCCAAGCGCGAAAGCTGAACCTTCCGTTCACAACCTTGCTGGAGAAGCGGGCGGGATCGCTGCGCCCGGGCGAATCGGGGTTGTTGGCGCTCGATTGGTGGAATGGCAACCGCTCCGTCCTCGTGGATGCCGACTTGACCGGCCTCTTGCTCGGCGCTACCCTCGCCACACCTCCGGAAGCGATCTTTCGCGCTTTGATTGAAGCTGCGGCCTTCGGCACGCGCCAGATCATCGAAGCCTTCGAGTCCCAGGGCTTGCCTACCAAGGATGTCGTCGCCTGCGGAGGATTGCCGGCAAAAAACAAGCTTTTAATGCAAACCTTCGCTGACGTGATGGGGCGCGAAATCCGGGTGGCAAAACACCCTCAGACCTGCTCCGCTCTGGGCGCGGCCATCCACGCCGCTGCGGCGGCAGGCCGCCAAGCCGGAGGCTACGAATCCATTTCCGAAGCCGCCGAACATATGGCACACTTGCAAAGCGGAACGTATCGGCCACGGCCTGAGAACCACAGAATTTACAACCGGCTCTTCAGGGAGTTTCAGACCTTGCACGACTACTTCGGTCGTGGTGAGAATGACGTGATGAAGCGGCTCAAAGCGCTCAGACGAGAAATCCTGGCCGCATAGGAGTCAGAATTCAGCAGTCAGGATCTCAGGTTGACGCTGCGCCTCAACCGGCGAGGCGCAGCCTCGCCAAAGACCTAGCAATTAGGTAGCGAGTCTCGGGAAGGCTAAGCCCTTCCGCATGACAGGGCGGCAGAGCCGCACATGACAAACGAACGAGACATAGAAACCGCAATCCCTCTCCCGTGGGGAGAGGGTGTCCCGCTGCCGGCGTTTTCACCAGCCGGAGCGGGACGCGTGAGGGTTTAGTTCCAAGGCTCGTCCAGAGCATCAGCTATGTCAAACATCGAACAATTGCGCGAGGAAGTCTGGAAGGCAAACCTGGGAGTATACCGTGCCGGGCTGGTCACCATGCATAGCGGCAACGCAAGTGGAATTGATCGGGAACGAGGCGTGGTGATAATCAAGCCCAGCGGCATGGATTACGACCGGATGCGATCGCAGGATATGATCGCCACCGACCTCGAGGGTCGCAAACTCAAGGGAAAGTGGAACCCCTCCGTTGACCTGCCTGACCATCTCTACATCTACAAGCATTGCCCGCAGGTCGGCGGCATCATCCACACGCACTCGAATTATGCGACAAGTTTTGCGCTGTTAGGGAAGCCCCTCCCCGTTTATCTGACCGCCATCGCGGATGAGTTCGGCGAAGAGGTACCCTGCCTTCCTTACGTGGATAACCGCGCGGACCATATTGGCAAAGCGATCGTGAAACACATGGGCAAGAAGGCGCCCGCTGTTCTCTTGGCGCACCATGGGGTGTTTGCCTTCGGAGACACGCCACGCGCGGCCCTGAAAGCCGCCGTGATGGTAGAAGACGTTGCCAAGACCTGCCATCTCGCCTTGCTGCTCGGCAAGCCCAAACCCTTGCCGCCTCGGGAAATCAAGAAATGGTGGGACCGCTACCACACGACGTATGGCCAGCCAGGGAAAAAACCTTAGCCCGGAGGTCGTTGACAACGGCCTTTACGCCCTCCGGGTGAAAGGCGTAGGATGGGCTGACCTTCTCAGGCCGGCGATTCCGCGCGGGCCTTGAAGTCGCAGATTGTGGTGATCTTTCAGAACGAATAGACGCTGTACGATTGAGGACATGTCATGAGTTTATCCCTTTCGTTTCCCTTAGCCATGTGGTGGCTCGCTGGCTCGAATCCTCCCGGGGCCGCCCAGCGAGTGATTCTCCTCCACCCGGTGGACCTGGCGATCATCGTCATTTACTTCGTCACGGTCCTCGGAATTGGCTTCTACCTGAAACGCTACACGAAAAGTGGCGAGGGCTTTTTCCTGGCGGGTCGGGAAATGACGGCCTGGGTGGCGGGCCTGAGTTTTATTTCCGCTAACCTCGGCGCCCTGGAACTGATGGGCTGGGCCTCCTCGGCCTATCAATATGGGATCCTCGCCGCACACTGGTACTGGATTGGCGCGATCCCGGCCATCCTGTTCCTGGGCTTGGTCATGATGCCCTTCTATTACATTTCCAAGACCCACTCCGTGCCCGGCTACCTGAAGCTCCGATACGGGGAATCAGCCCGGGGGCTTGCCGCCTTGATGTTTTCCTTCATGACGGTCCTGATGGCCGGCATCGACATGTACGCGATGGCACTGCTCATGAAGGTGATCCTGGGCTGGAACATGCACTTCAGCATCTGGGTCTCTGCACTCACTGTAGCGGTCTACGTGGCCCTGGGAGGTTTGTTCTCTGCCATCTTCAACGAGGTTCTGCAATTCTTCCTCATCTGGTTCGGCGCGCTGCTGATCCCCATTCTGGGTCTGATCGAGACTGGAGGTTGGTCCGGGCTGGTGGCCCGCATTCACCAGAACTTCCCGCAAGGAGATTACACGCACCTGTGGCGCACCTTGGGCCACTTTGCCGATAATCCCATGGGGATTCACTGGACGGGAATCGTCTTCGGCCTGGGTTGGGTCATCTCCGTCGGCTACTGGACCACGGATTTCCTGGTCGTGCAGCGCGTGATCGCCGCCAAAGACATCCGGGCGGCGAAACTGGCGCCCATCATCGGCTCTTATTTCAAGATGGCCGTGCCCTTCATCGTGATCCTGCCGGGCCTGCTGGGTCTGGCTGTGCTGCCCTTCAAGCTGGTTCCGGCAAACGCCGTCGGTCCAGGGCAGCATGGCTTCAATGAAGTCCTCCCCCTGATGTTGGCCCGGTACTGCGGGCCCGGATTGCTGGGCCTGGGCATTACCGCGCTCATCGCGGGGTTCATGTCGGGGATGGCAGGGAACGTCAGCGCCTTTGCGACGGTTTGGACTTATGACCTTTATCGGCCTTTCATCCGCAAGGGCGCCTCGGACAGCCATTACGTTACAATGGGACGCACCTGCACCATTCTCGGCATGCTGGTCTCAATCGGCACCGCCTACCTGGCGATGCAGTTCATGAGCATCATGGACTACGTCCAGGCGCTGTTCAGCATTTTCATTGCGCCGCTGTTCGGCACGGTGTTGCTCGGCATGTTGTGGAAGCGTGTGACCCCCGCGGCCGGCTTTTGGGGGCTGCTCGCGGGCAGCGCTTCTTCGGTGGCAATGTTTCTGCTGGTGAAATTTAATCACAGCATGCTGGCTTACATCGCGCTCTCCAGCCACGCCAAGGATATGGCCGAGAACATGTATCGCGCCTTGTGGTCGTGGCTGATTTGCGTGATCGTGACGGTGGTCGTTACCGCCTTCACTAAGCCCAAGCCCGTCGAGGAGCTCACCGGCTTGGTCTACGGCTGCACCGAACTGCCCGGCGAAGGGCATTTGCCGCTGTGGAAACGCCCCGTTTTCTGGGCAGGTGTATCGCTCGCCCTCTTCTTGTTGTTACAGTGGATCTTCTGGTGATTTTGGATTTTAGATTTTGGATTTTGGATTTGAGAAGGGTCCGCTGAAAGCTGAGAGCTGAAGGCTGACAGCCTATCGAGGTATGTTCCCATGAGCGAAGGTCATCACATCATTCCCGTGTGGTTTTTCGTCGGCGTCATCCTGCTGATTTACGGAATACTGATCCTGGCAACGGGGATCTACGAGTTCCACAGCCCGCCGTCGACCGTTCTCGCGAACCTGCATCCCGCCGTGTGGTGGGGGGTGTTGCTCATCATCCTCGGCGGCCTCTTCGTTTACATACACATGCCGAAGAAGCCCTGAGCTTCGGCCAAGGCGCGTGCCCTCGCGCTGGCGCGCCATGCGCGCAACGCCGGGCGGCTTGGCCCGAACGCCTCACGACGCTCTGCTGTTCTTCCTCCCACGAGAATAGGTAGAGCGTGGCGAAAAATCCGGGCTAGACAGGGGGCGGAAAAACCCTTCCAAGCTGTCATTCCGAGCGGAGCGAGGAATCTCGCCCTGAGTGTTTTCAAGACAATGCGAGATTCCTCGTCGCCTGCGGCTCCTCGGAATGAAACGCCAAACGAGTTTTTCCGCAGCCTGTAGAGCCCCGCACTCCCCCATCAGTGGTGGAAAATTCAGGCTAAACCTCCGGGATTCCCAGGTCCTTCGACCCCAGCGGCGACATCTTCGCCTGCGGCGCGAATTCCTCGATCAATTCCAACGCGATGCGCGCCCGGTGTACGCGCTCACGCCCCATTTTAACGGCGAGATCCTCGAGATGCTTGCCGGAGGGGTAAATATCCGGCGCGTTGCGCAGTCCGAACTTGAAGTAGACGGGCGCGGCCACGCGCAGGATTTGAGGTATTTCGTAGTAACGGACGAAGCCTCCGAAATTGTCCGGCACTTCGATGTAGAGGTCGATAGGAATGTCTACAGCCTGCCGGATGGAGCCGATCTGGGCAGGGGTCAAGTCGGTGGGGATATTCAGGGTGGAGACGCCGGCCCGTTCAAATAGCTTTGCCGTGGCGGGATTGGCGGCAGGAAGCGTGACGGAACTCTTGATGATTAAGTTTTTGGGCAACTCGCCCGCCTCTTTCATTTCCTTCAGCACCCAGATCAGGCCCAAATCCGCCGGCAACACGCTGCGAATGCCGAGTTCGCACGCCCGCCGGACGTCTTCGATGGCATAAACCAATTGGTCGGCACCACGGTGTTGCAAGCCAATCACCTTGCCTGCCGTGGATGCCGTTTGGGCGCCGGTCTCGAAGGTCGCTCGCGGGCCAACGAACAAGCAGACTTCAATCCGCTCGCTGGCACCAATATGTGCCATCTCGCGAATCTCATCTTTGCTCAGTAGCATGATGCCGCTTCCTTGGCTGACGCGATGGATCGGCACCTTGAGCTCCTTCGCGGCCTCCAGCACCTCGCGAAAGACGCGCGGCCCTTCCACGCTGGGGATCTCGAAGCGGTAATCCCCTCCATCCTCGAACCGCTTCCCGCCGGGCTCCAGGGCATGATTGTCTTCCACAGGCAGATTGAGCTTGGCAAGGAACTGTTGAGTTTGCTTCATGAGAGACTCCTTGGTCCGTCGTCAGTTGTCCGTCGTCCGTTGTCCGTTGTCAATTGTCCATCGCAGGTTGGTGCAGAACCAGGCTCGGCGCAACCCTGTGCTCAAGCAGATTCCAGCTCTCTTCCCCTTGGGGGAGAGGGCGGGAATCCTAGCCATAACGAAAAGCAAATGACCACGGACCACGGACGACTGACCACGGCCTACTGCGTATACTTCAAATAAACCGTTCTCGTCTCAGTGTAGAAATCCAGCGCCGCCGGCCCCTGCTCCCTCATGCCGAAGCTCGATTCCTTGGTCCCGCCGAAGGGAAGCTGATACTCGACGCCTGCGGTGGGAAGGTTTACCGTAATCAAGCCGGCTTCGATCCTATTGATGAATTGGTGAACCCGCGTGAGGTCGCGCGAAACGATGGAGGCCGATAGGCCGAAGCGGACACCGTTGGCGAGCCGCATGGCATCTTCGAAATCGTTTGCGACCATCAGCGCCAGGACCGGGCCAAAGACCTCTTCCTGGGCAATGCGCATCTCCGGGGTGACGCCGGCAAAGATCGTGGGCTCCACAAAATAGCCCAAATCGAAAACTCCTCCCATAAGTCGATTTCCTCCGCAAAGCAACTGCGCCCCCTCCCGCTTTGCGATTTCAATGTATTTCAAATCCGTCTCGAGTTGATTCGCGTCCACCGCGGGTCCGATCTCGATGCCGGGCTCGAGGCCGTTTCCCACCTTCAGCTTTCTCGTTCTGGCCGTAAGCTTTTCGACCAGGGCATCGTAAATATCCTTCTCGATGATGGCCCGGCTACAGGCGGTACATTTCTGGCCCGTGGAAAAGAACGCGCCGTTCACCAAAACTGAGGCCGCGTAGTCCAGGTCCGCGTCCTTGAGCACGATGGTGGGGTTCTTACCGCCCATTTCGAGTTGAAGGCGGACCCTCCGTTTCGTCACCTTATCGTAAAGGGCGTTGCCCACGTCGCAAGAACCGGTAAAGGAAACCGCGCGGATGGCGGGGTGTTCGATGAGCGCATTGCCAACCGAGCCCCCGCTTCCCGTCACATAGTTGAGAACCCCGGCAGGAATGCCTACCTCGTGAAGCGCCTCGACGATCCGGTAAGCGCTGAGCGGCGCAAGCGAAGCAGGCTTGAGCACCACGGTGTTTCCCGCCACCAGCGCGGGGGCTATTTTCCACGCTGGAATGGCGCTAGGGAAATTCCAGGGAGTAATGAGCGCCACCACTCCGAGTGGCTTGCGCAAGGTGTAACAGAATACACTCTCCCGCTCCGACGGAATCTGGTAGCAGAACTGGCGCGGCCCCTCGCCTCCGAAATAGCGCAGGATGTTGATAGCCCGCTTCACTTCTCCTTTGGCTTCGGGCAGGGTCTTGCCTTCCTCCCGCGTCATCTCCTCGGAGAGCTTCTGGAGACGGCTTTCCATGATTTCAGCGGCCTTGTGGAGGAATTCGCCTCGCAAAGGGGCGGGCAGCGCCGCCCAAGCCGGTTGCGCTTTCGCCGCGGCCTCACAGGCTTCTTGAACGTCGTGCGGGCCCGAAGCCTGGAAGAGGCCGACGACTTGCTTCGTATTGGCAGGATTGACATTGGGGAATGTTGCCTTTGTCTTGCATTCGACCCATTGACCGGCTATGCAATTTCGATAAACATCCGCCATGGAAAAAGCCCTCCTGAGAAGTGAAAAGATCTGAGGAAAGGAAAATTATGGACGAGCGTTGGAACTGCCGTCAAGTTTTACCGAACCCTAGTTTGACCGAACCCCGAGATTGTGTGGTGCCGCAACCGACATCCCGCCCAGCCCGCCCCGGTTGAAGAAAGCGCCGGCCGCGGGCCACCCTCTCCCCCAGGGGGGAGAGGGCTGGAGTCTGGATCAGGAGGGGCTGGTCGGGAGCTTCGTTTTGCGCCGACCTACGACGGACAATGGACTACCGCATGAGTCTTTCAACAGCCGCCGTGCATCAAATTACCTGGGGACAAGGTTTTATCAACTAACTCACAAAAGGAGCCTCTATGCCGTTCACACTTCCGTCACTACCCTATGCTTCCGACGCGCTGGAGCCGTACATCGATAAGATGACCATGGAGATTCACCATGACAAGCACCACGGAACCTACGTAACCAATTTGAATAAAGCTCTCGAGTCGGTGCCGAATCTGGCCGGCAAGACCATCGAGGAATTGCTGGCGAACAACTGCGGCATCGTTCCGGAGAATATCCGCACGGCCGTACGCAACAATGGCGGCGGCCACATTAACCACTCCATGTTCTGGCAGATTATGGCGCCCAAAGCCGGTGGACAACCCAGTGGCCACTTAGCGCAGGCTCTCCAGAGCACTTTCGGCAGTTTCGACCAGTTCAAAGAGAGATTCACCGCCGCTGCTCTGGCGCGCTTCGGCTCGGGCTGGGCGTGGCTGACGGCCCAAGGTGGCAAGCTCGACATCTACTCCACCGCCAACCAGGACAGCCCGCTAATGGAAGCCAAGTTTCCCGTGATGGGTCTCGACGTGTGGGAACATGCCTATTACCTGAAGTACCAGAACCGCCGCGCGGAATACATCACCGCTTGGTGGAATGTGGTGAATTGGGCCGAAATCGAGAAGCGATTTAGCACCCTGAGGTAGGTCCAAGCTTCGAAACAACCGCCGAGCCCCCGCAAATGTGGTACGATTTAGTGCGACGCTTGGGCAGGCTCGATGGCACGGTATAGCATTTTCAACGAAGATTGTCTTGCCTGGATGGATCGCCATCCTGAGAATTCCATCCAGGCGATTGTGACCGACCCGCCGTATGGCCTAAAAGAGTACACCGGCATTGAAAAAGAGAAGCTGCGGAACGGCAAGGGCGGTGTCTGGCGCATTCCTCCTTCATTCGACGGGTGCAAGCGGAGCCCGGTCCCTCGGTTTACCGTCCTGACAGAAAAAGATCGAGAGGAGCTTCGCGGCTTCTTCCTCAGATTCGCAGGGCGAGCCATCCGCACTCTCGTGCCGGGCGGCCACCTGATGATCGCGACTAATCCCCTCCTCTCGCATCTGGTCTATCAACCCCTAATGGATACTGGCTTCGAGAAGCGCGGAGAAATCATCCGCCTGGTGAAAACTCTTCGTGGCGGGGACAGGCCCAAGAATGCCCACGGCGAGTTCGTGGACGTCACGGTTATGCCTAGGTCCTGCTGGGAACCCTGGGGAGTCTTTCGAAAACCGTGTGAGGGACGGGTCCAGGACAACCTCCGCAAGTGGAAGACGGGCGGGCTTCGACGAATGTCACCGGAAAGGCCATTCGAGGACGTCGTCCGCTCCGCGCCCACCCGGCCCGAGGAGCGGGCGATTGCACCCCACCCTTCCCTCAAGCCACAAGCGTTCATGCGGCAGATCGTTCGCGCCTCACTCCCGTTGGGGGTTGGAGTCGTGCTTGATCCCTTCATGGGCGGCGGCTCCACGATCGCGGCGGCGATGGCTGTCGGGTACGAAGGCATCGGGATTGAAATCGATCCCGCTTTCTTCAAGATTTCAGAGCAAGCGATCCCGCATCTGGCTCATTTCCCCACGCAAAACGTCGAGAAGATGATATCCAGCACATCGTCCACATACGTGGCGCCGGTGATTTGATCGAGGGGGCGAAGGGCTTCATACAGGTCGAGCAGAAGCATCTCATGGGGGAGGTTTTGCTCGGCCGCCTGGTGAGCCTTGGCAAGCGCCTGGAGCGAAACCTGGAGAAGCTGCTGATGGCGCAAGTTGGTGATGAACTCACCCTCGAGGCCCAGGTCGCGCGCGGGGGCGGCAATCTCCAGGATTTTCTCTTTGAGTTCCGGAATTCCCTCGCCGCTCAAGGCGGAGGTCCAGACAACCGGCGCGACTTCCAATTCCGTGTCCCTGTCATTCCGATCCCACAGTCGCGGGAGGGGAATCTCGCTCTGGTTCGAGATTTTGTGCGGAAGGTCGGCTTTGTTGCAAGCTATAAGCAGCGGACCCAGCGGGCGCATTCTGCTTAACAAACCGGAATCGGCTTCGGTCCATTCTTGGGATGCATCGACCACCAGAAGTCGCAGGTCAGATTCGGCGATGGCCTGAAAAGACTTCTGCACGCCGATCTTTTCCACTTCATCCTCCGTATGGCGGATGCCCGCCGTATCCACGAAGCGCAGCGGTATGCCTCCAATGTTGGCAGTTTCTGCCACCAGATCGCGAGTGGTCCCGGGAGTTGAAGTCACTATAGCTCGCTCTTCATTGAGGAGGCGGTTGAATAGGCTTGATTTGCCGACGTTGGGGCGGCCCACAATGGCCAGGCTAAGTCCCTCGCGAACTATTCTCCCGTATTTGTAGCCTTGCACCAACTTATCGAGTCCGGCGTGGACCAGGTCGATGCGGGCCACTATTTCCTGTCGCTCCATAACGGCCACATCGTCTTCGGCAAAATCGATGCCGGCCTCCAGCCTGGCAATGAACTCGAGCAGAGCCTGCTTGTGCGGTTTAAGACGAGCGGACACTGCGCCTTCGAGTTGTTGTGCGGCCACGCGGGCCTGGTAAAGAGTGCGCGACTCGATGAGGTCCCGGACCGCTTCCGCCTGCGTCAGGTCGATGCGACCGTTGAGAAACGCCCGCAGGGTAAACTCGCCCGGCTCGGCCACGCGCGCCCCGGAGCTTAGACAGCACTCCACCAGATACCGCAGGATTACCGGGGCGCCATGGCAAGAAATCTCGACGACGTCTTCCGCTGTGTAGGAGTGAGGACTTCGGAAACAAGTGACCACAACCTGGTCCAGAATCTTGCCGCCCTGCGCCTGCGGATCGCAAAACTCGCCCAGCGTGGCCCTCTGTGTCTCCAGTGGCAACTTTTGGAAACGGACGACCTTGGTAGTGATTTCGACAGCTTCGCCGCCCGACAGGCGGACCACTCCCAGGCCGCCCCGGCCAGGCGGCGTCGAAACGGCCACGATGGTGTCTTCGTGGGTCATCATATCGGGTGATCGGGCGATCGGGAGATCGGGTAAACCGTGGAAAGCCAAAAATCGAAATTCGTGAAAATTTCGAGCTTCGATTTTCGATCCCTCCGTTCATCCGATCTCCCGATCGCCAGATCACCCGATCAGCGGGGAGTTCCGGCTGGCTGAATCACCACATGGCGTTCGGGGCCCACGCCTTCACTCGCCGTGTGGAGGTTCGGCCGGTCCCGAAGCGCCAGATGAATGATTCGCCTCTCGCGTGGGGACATGGGGCCTAAGGCAAAGGGATCGCCGGTCTCCAGCACCCGCTCGGCGGCGACTTGTGCAGTGAGTCTTAACTCTTCCGTGCGCAGCCGCCGCCAATCGTTGCAGTCGAAGCTGATCCTTCGGAGGTGCTCCTCCCGCAGGCGCACCGCTTTCAGAACCACATGCTCGAGGGCGTCCAGAAGGGCTCCATTCCGCTCTAAGAGGAGGGCGGCATCCGCACCCGAAAAATCCATCACATACTCCGGTGACTCGGCCTCGGCGGGCTCCTGAGGCATGTGGCGGATGGCGAACGAGAGCGCAAACTCGCCCTGCTGGAGGATCTGCTTTAGGAGAGATTCGATTGCTGCAAGGTAGCTCTCCAGGGAATGAACTGGAACCGGTGCCGCGTTCTGCGAGTCCATCGAAGACCAGCCTTTCACCTCGGGCGCGTAGTGGGGGCCGGGGGGGTCTGGGGCATGGGCATCAATTTGTTGATCATCAGTTGCTGCAAAATCCCCACCATGTTGGCAGTCAGGAAATAGAGGACCAAGCCGCTGGCAAAATTATAAAACATAATGCCGAAAACGATCGGCATGATCATCATCATGCGTTGCTGGGAAGGATCGGCGGTGGCCACCGGAGTCATCTTCTGCATGATGAACATGCTGATGACCATGAGCGTGGGGAGAATAGGAAGCGGAATCCCGAAGGGATGGAACTTATCCGGGGCTGAAAGGTCGGTGATCCAGAGTATCCAGGGGGCGTGCCGCAGCTCGATAGGCAAATCGAGTACCCGGTAAAAGCCATAAAGAAAGGGGAGCTGGAGAGCCATCGGCAAACAGCCGCCCAGGGGATTGACGCCGTGCTCCTTGTAGAGGCCCATCATCTCCTCGTTCATGCGCGCTTTTTTGGGGTCGTTGAACTTGACATTCTTGTATTTATCTTGAATGCTCTTAACCAGAGGTGCAATGCGCTGCATTTCCTGCGCCGAGCGAATGCTTTTCAGCTTCAAGGGAAACATGGCGAAGTTGATGAATACCGTCAGAATCACAATCGCCCAGCCATAGTTGTGCACCCAATGGTCGTAGATATAGCGCAGCCCAAGGAAAAGAGGCTTAGCGACAAAGGCAAACCATCCAAAGTCCACCAGAGAATCCAGCGGGGGCTTTTCCGCGCGCAGTACATCGAGGGCCTTCGGCCCAACGAACATCCGAAACGTCAGGGGCTTTGGCTTCTCCTCGCCCAACCGTGCGGAGATCGGGCTGGGCTTGTCGGAATCTTTCCCCGTCCAGTCCGTAGGAGTCCACGTTTGCCTGCCGAGCCGGAAGGTCTCATCCGGTGAATCGGGCAAGAAGATTCCCGCGAAGTAGCGGTCTTCGAGGCCCGCGAGTTGAAGCGGGGCGGAAATCGAGCGGTCGGCCGTCATTTTCCGTTGCGCCACCGTGGTCAAATCCCCTATGGAACCGTAAACACCCAGTGTGTAGGAATTGATAGTTGCGGGCGGCAGGGAGTGGTCCCCAAACCCGCCCGGCCAGTCGACTTCAGCAGGCAGGTAGTGGTTTCCTTCAACGACGCTTACTTCGGCGTGGAGGTCGTATCCGGTCTCGAAAATGAAAGTCTTACGCGCTTCTACCCTGCCGTCGCTGTAAGTGAACTCGACTTTGACGGGTGGCTTCAGCACCCCGCCGGACGGTGTGGCAACATACAGCGCCGAGTTCAGCTTGTTCGCCAGCTCAGTGTCCGGAAGCTCCAGGCTCATGGGGAAGCCAAGCTTTCCGCACGCTTCTTGGTCGATGACATCCAGTGGGGCTTCCTTTGCGTCACGATATTTCTCGAGTATCCAACTCTCCGCCACCGCCCCCCGCGTGGAGAAGGTGACCTTGTAAAGGTCGTTTTCAACGACGATGTCCTCCGCCTTACTGCCTTTAACGACTGGCGTGGTTGCGGGAAGGGGGGGACTTGCAACAGGGGCAGGTGTCTTCTCCGGAGCCGTTTGAGTCTGCGCCGTGGGAGTGGACTTGGAAGATGGCGTAGGGCGCGGTTCTTTAACAAAGAATACGCGCCAAAGCAAGAGCATCAAAAAGGAAAGTGCGAATGCCGCGAGCACCCGCTTTTCTTGGTCCACCGAACGTCCTCAAATTCTGATGTAGGGGTCCCGCAGGCACGGGATGGTCGCTCCCGCTGCAGCGGGACGGCCACAAGAGCCGCCCCTACACTCTTTAGGGCACGGGGTCGAAGCCATGCCCCCCGAACGGCCGGCACCGCATGAGCCGGCCAAGCGCCAACCGAATCCCTCGCCAGGCACCCCGCCTCTCAACCGCTTCGTAGGCGTAAGCTGAGCAGGAGGGATAGAAACGGCAAGAAGACGGTATGACGGGAGAGAGGCAAGCCTGGTAGAATTTAATCAAAACCAGCGTAATGAACTTCACTTGACGCGCAACTCCTCGGAAATCCCTGGGGGAGGCTGACTGGGGAAAAGTCTCAGAACCTCTCCTTCCAAAGTCCGAAATGGGACCTTTGCCACCGACTCGCGGGGATTTACCAGTATGTCCCAGCCGCCCGGCAGTTGTGCGCGGTGCCGCCGGAAAACCTCTCGCAAACGGCGCTTCAGCCGATTGCGCAATACGGCCTTTCCCAGGCGCGCGGGTGTGGTGACGCCAAAGCGGGTTTGCGGTAACCCGTTGGCCCGGACAAAGACCGTACACAGTGAGGCGCTGCGGCGACGCCCTTCATCATAGACTCGCCGAAACTCCCCTCGGCGCAACAGCCGAAAAACCTTGGGGTAAGCTTGAGATACCAACCGAGCTCTTATGGAGTCAGGCGATGACGGCCTTTTAGGCGCCGACGCTTTATCACGTTGCGGCCTCCCGGGGTCCTCATGCGCACACGGAATCCATGTGTCTTGGCTCGGCGCCTACGATTAGGTTGAAAGGTCCGTTTCAAACCGCCACACTCCCTGTTAGATTTCAGCCCTCAGGGGCAGACTAGAAACATAACCCGACGCCTCGCACTAAGTCAAGCGCACGTGGGACCTATCGCGAGATCGGGCGATCTGGAGATCGGTTGATCCTTAGTTGATCCGATCTCCCGATCCAGCTCAAGCCTTGACAAGTACCCATGGGGTTGGAATCGCATAAGATTCAGTCTAATATTGTCGAAGATATTGGGGCTTGCACCGTATTCCGGAGTAGGAGAGATTGATGACCCAGCTCATCCAACTGCCAAAAGCCCTCGAGATGCTTCCGCCGGAAGAACATGGGCGGTGGTGTTGCGCCCGCCTGGAGGAAGGGAACATCCTCTTCTTCGAAAAAAGTCCTTTTGAACTGCCTCAAGATGAAGCGCAGTTCCTGCTCGGCCAGAAGCAGAGCGCTGCGGGGTACCACAAGAACATTGCCTATCGCCCGCTGTCGGACCGGCTAACGGGGTACGCCCAGAGTGGTGGCTCCGACAAGGAAAAACTGCACGCGATCATGCGGCGGTACTCGCAAAGGGTGATCGAGTTCACGCAGCAGTTCCTGTCTCCCTATGCCGGGTCATTGGCGGTGGACTTTGCCAGCTTTCGACCGCAGCAGGAGGCGGGACGGCAACTCCGCCAACGCGCCCGCAACGACCTGCTGCACGTCGATTCATTTCCAACTCGTCCCTCCAACGGCAATCGTATCCTGCGCGTGTTTACCAACATCAATCCCACCGAACCCCGCGTCTGGATCACTTCCGAGACTTTCGACTATCTCGTAGCGCGCTTCGCCGGAGCCGGCGGAATGCCGCTTCCCAGGGGAATAGCTTCTCGGCCAAAGAAGATCCTGATAAAACTCGCGCGAGCGGCGGGACTTCACAACCTGGCGCGCTCTCCTTACGACGACTGGATGCTGCGCTTCCATCACTTCCTCAAGGCGAACCAGGAATTTCAGGAGATGTGTACGCGGACGAGATGGCAGTTTCCACCCCTGTCCGCGTGGTTGGTGTTTACGGACATGGTCAGCCATGCGGTTCTCTCCGGCCAGTTTGCTCTGGAACAGACCTTCATTGTTTCGAAGCACGCCCTGGTTTTGCCCGAAAAGGCTCCCGTCAGAGTCCTGGAACGAATCGCGGGCTGCCCGCTGGTTTGAGCCGTAAGCCATCAGCTCTCAGCAAACTCACTACGGGCCTTGTAAAGGGTTGCCCGCTGATAGCTGAGGGCTGAATTGACTCGGACCGCTCGCCCGTATATCATAAACTTCAGGATGAATAAGCAGAGGCGCAAAACGGCAGAAGTAGTATGTCCACACTGCGGGGCACGGCTTGAAGTGGACATAGAGCTTGCCAAGGTTCTCTTCCACGAGCCACCCCCAAGACCTGCCAAAGCTCCCGACCTGAATCACGCTTCCCAGCTCCTCAAAAAGGAAGCCGAGCGCCGCGAAAGCCTCTTCAAACAAAGCGCCGAAGAGGAGAGGATGAAATCCGAACTGCTGGAGCGCCGGTTCAAAGAGGCCTTCGAGAAAACCAAAGACGTTCCAGTCGGGCCGCCGCTCAAGGAAATTGATTTGGATTGACAGGCCAGGGTGTGATCTCCACCTCCGTGGGAAAGAAGGATCATCAGCCACTAAACATTAGCCACTAGGCACTGCCTTCCTCGGGTACCGTGCCTCGATCGTGGTGCGCATGCCGCCGCGAGTGGAGAACTCGCCGCGCACTACAGCCCACTTCGGGCGGCAAGCGCGCGCTACGTCATCCAGGATCCGATTGACGGCGTTTTCATAGAAAATACCCAGGTTTCGGTAGGAGAGAATATAGTACTTTAACGACTTCAGCTCCAGACATCGCTTGTCCGGCAGGTAGTGAATGGTGATGGTCCCGAAATCCGGCAATCCCGTCCGCGGACAGATCGAGGTATATTCCGGGATCGCAATCGTGATTTCATAGTTCCTGTATTGATTGGGCCAGGTTTCTATTTCAGGCAACTTTGCGTGGATCCCCGCAGCGGCGTGTTCAGCGGTGTATTCGGGTTGTTGGGCTTTGCGCGGCATATATAACCTCCATGGATTCAATAATAAACCATAACGGGTTGTTCTCGTTAGCTAAGGCCGACCAGAACCTCACTCCCGGTGCCTGCCTTTTTGTCCCCCGCGCTATTCGCTCAACATACGGAAAGACGAACCCCAACGGGGGGTCAAATGCACACTCCTTATGCGGCATTAAGCCGGAATCGGTCTGCGCCTGCTCTGAAATTGGCTCCCCCCCTTACTAAGGAGGGGAGTTAACCTTCATGCTTTCTGGGTACCTGTCGGCCGACGGGAGTCAGCGACTGCCCTGACAAGCGTTTTTCCCGTCTCATTTTGAGGAAAGGCATTTTTTCACAAGGTGGAAAAGGTCCTGGAATATTTTCATTGACATTGTTACACTCATCTTTTATTATAGCGTGAAACTAATGTGCCGCCCAGGGCATCTAAATTCCCGAATGGGCTCGCCCTGCTAAGGGCTCATTCGTAGAGGAGGGATTCGTAACATGGGCAAGATCATCGGCATCGACCTTGGCACCACCAACTCGGTGGTGGCAGTAATGGAAGGTGGGGATCCAGTAGTCATAACTAACCCTGAAGGAGGACGCACCACCCCCTCGGTTGTAGCATTCACCAAGTCCGGCGAACGCCTGGTGGGACAAGTGGCAAAGCGCCAAGCCATAACCAACCCTGAGAATACCATTTATTCCATCAAACGGTTCATGGGCCGGAAGGTTAGTGAGGTGCAGAGTGAGATCAAGACCGTCCCCTTCAAGGTGGTGGCGGGACCCAATGGCGACGTCCGCGTGGTCGCCCAGGGTAAGGAATACTCCCCTCCGGAAATCTCTGCCATAATCCTTCAGAAGATGAAAGACTCCGCCGAGCAATACCTGGGCGAGAAGGTGACGCAGGCGGTCATCACTGTCCCGGCCTATTTCAACGACTCCCAGCGCCAAGCTACCAAGGATGCCGGGAAGATTGCCGGCTTGGAGGTGCTGCGCATCGTGAACGAGCCAACGGCGGCAGCCCTGGCCTACGGGCTGGACAAGAAGCGGGACGAGACCATCGCCGTTTACGACTTCGGGGGCGGGACGTTCGACATTTCAATCCTGGAGGTTGGGGAGGGTGTGGTGGAAGTCAAATCCACCAACGGCGACACGCATCTGGGCGGCGACGACATCGACAAGCGCATCATGGACTGGATTGTGGACGAGTTCCGCAAGGACCAGGGCATCGATCTTTCCAAGGACCGCATGGCGCTGCAGCGCCTCAAGGAAGCCGCCGAGAAAGCCAAGATGGAGCTTTCCACGGTTCTGGAAAGCGAGATCAATTTGCCCTTCGTCACCGCCGATGCCTCGGGTCCGAAGCACCTGAGCCTGAAGTTGACGCGGGGGCGCTTCGAACAGATGTGCGAGGACCTCTTCCAACGTTCGGTTGGGCCGGTGAAGCAGGCGCTTTCCGATGCCAGTCTGACTCCGGACAAGATTGACGAAGTGGTGCTGGTGGGCGGCTCGACGCGTATCCCGCGGGTGCAGCAGATCGTCAAGGACCTTTTCTTGGGCAAGGAGCCGCACAAAGGCGTTAATCCGGACGAGGTCGTGGCGGTGGGCGCGGCGGTGCAAGCGGGCGTGCTGGGCGGGGAAGTGAAGGACCTGCTGCTCTTGGACGTTACTCCCTTGACGCTGGGCGTTGAAACCCTGGGCGGCGTGATGACCCCCTTGATTCAACGCAACACCACGATTCCGACGAGAAAGAACGAGGTCTTCTCCACCGCCGCGGACAACCAGACCTCGGTTGAAATTCACGTCCTGCAAGGCGAGCGTCAGATGGCGCGTGACAACCGGACGCTGGGCAAGTTCCATCTGGTGGGAATTCCTCCTGCGCCCAGAGGCATCCCGCAGATAGAAGTGACATTTGATATCGACGCCAATGGCATCCTGAACGTTTCTGCCAAGGATCTCGGCACGAGTAAGGAACAGAAGATAACCATCACTTCTTCGAGCGGGCTGAGCAAAGAGGAAGTGGATAAGATGACCAAAGAAGGCGAGCTCCACGCCGAAGAAGACCGGCACCACAAGGACGAAGTGGAAACCAAGAACCGAGCCGATTCCCTGGTTTACTCGGTGGAGAAGCTGCTCAAAGAGAACCGCGAGAAGATTTCGGAAAGCGACGCCAAGAACATTGAATCCGCCTTGGAAGATGCCAAGAAGACGATCCAAGAGGGCGACATCTCGAAGATCAATGCCGCCGTGGACCGCCTGACGCAAGCGTCGCACAAGCTGGCAGAGGCGATGTACAAGCAGGCGTCCACCGCGCACGCGGCGCAAGACGCTCCTGGAGCTTCGGCCTCGGCCCCCGGCGCCACGGGTGGGCCAGGCAAATCGAAGGGCGATGGCGAAGTGATCGACGCGGAAGTAGTGGATAGCGACGACAAGAAGAATTGAATTGCAGTCGAGAGTCGAGAGCCGACCGTCGACAGCCAAATACGGCCGAGACAGCTCGGCTGGGAAGGAGAGACAGGGTAACAGTCGATAGGCAAGAGGATGAAATCTCTAACTTTTGACTGTTGACTGTCAGCTGTGAACTAATGGAGCATCGAGCCCAAGTGGGTGTGGAATGTCCGCGATGCCACTGGAGACAATTCATGGAGCTAGGCTTGGACCAAGCGATTATGGAAAGTCCAATGGCCAAGGAGATCCAGCGCCAGTTGCAAGAATGGCTGCGCTCGCGCTGCCCCGACCACTTGGGCGCGATTATGGAGAAGATGAAGAACTAGGGGCTGGGGGCTAGGGAATGCCCGTCGGAACACAAAAGGACTACTACGCGACGCTGGGCGTGAGCCGCGACGCCAAGCCGGAGGAAATCCGCAAGACGTACCGGCGCTTGGCGCGCAAGTACCATCCGGACGTCAATCCTGGCAACAAGGCGTCGGAAGAAAAGTTCAAGCAAATTTCTGAGGCATACGAAATCCTGGGCGACGAGAAGAAGCGCCAGGTCTATGACCAGTACGGTTTCTATTCCAACAATATTCCTCCCGGCGGCCCTGCGCCAGGCGCCTCAACCGAGGCGGGAGCCCCCGGCGTCGATTTTTCGGGCTTCGATTTTTCGAACTTCGACAACGTCGATACAGAGACTGAAAGACGCGGAGGCTCCGGCGGAGGCTTCCGGGACATCTTCTCACAGTTGTTCAATCGCTCCGGCCAGCGTGAGAGGGAAGAAGAAGAAGGCCCACAAAAGGGAAGCGACATCGAACACCACATGCACTTGGGGTTCTGGGACGCCATTCGTGGAACGCAGGTGCGGATCACCGTGGCGCGGCAGGAGACCTGCCCGACGTGCAAAGGAAGCGGGGTAGCCAAGGGCGCTCCCGTCACCTGCACGATGTGTAATGGAACGGGAAAGGTCACGCGCCAAGCGGGCACGATGCGATTCACCATAGCGTGCTCCCAGTGTGGCGGAACGGGCCGCCAGCGCCGCCCTTGCCCAGCCTGCGGCGGATCGGGTTGGGTGCAGAAACCTGAATCTTTCGAGGTGCGCATACCTCCCGGTGTGGATACGGGCTCTCGGGTGCGCGTGCCGGGCAAGGGGAATGCCGGCGTCAATGGAGGGCCTGCGGGCGATTTGTATATTGTCACGGAAGTCGAGCCTCATCCCATTTTCGAACGCAAAGGAGACAACATCTACGTTAAGGTCCCAGTGACCGTAGCCGAGGCGGCCCTGGGAGCGAAGGTGGAAGTGCCAACCTTGGTGGGGCCGGCCACGATCAAGATTCCGCCCGGGACACAGAGCGGCCAGAAGCTGCGGATTCGCGGGAAGGGCGCGCCCTCGCTGCGCAGCGAAGCGCGCGGGGATGAGTTCGTGGATGTGCAGGTGGTGGTTCCTCACGTGGCGGATGAACGGACGAAGGAAATCCTCCGCGAACTCGCGCGCCTGAACCCGGAGGACCCGAGGCAAGAACTGAAGAAGTACATCTAAAGGTTGAAGTGTAAAGGTTAAAGGCTAAACGTTCCATGCCAAGGGGTTTGCTCTCGACTCTTGACTTTTGACTTCTCGACTTACTATGAGCCCACGCGGCAGAAAAACTCGCGGCAAGACCGGCTACATGATCAGCGCCGTGGCGGAGATGTACGACATCCACCCGCAAACCCTGCGCTTATACGAGCGCGAAGGATTGTTGGTGCCCTCCCGCACCAACGGCAACACCCGTCTTTACGGTGATGAAGACCTGGAGCGGCTGGAGACCATCCTGAACTTGACGCGCGACCTGGGCGTCAACCTGGCGGGAATCGAAATCATCCTGAATATGCGCGACCACATGCGGAAGATGCAGGAGGAAATGCAGGCCTTCGTAGCCTACGTGCAGAAGGAGGTCTTGAACCGCCCGCCCCTGGACCAGGAGCGCATCCAGAACGCCATGGTGCGCGTCGCCCCACCTTATTTGATCCGGACCCAGCGTCCGTCAGGAAGATGAGACGGGATTAAAATGCCGCGAAAAGATTGCCCCCAATGCGAGGGAACGGGCTGGAAGCCGGTTGAGGTCGAGGGCATCCGGCGAGTGACCCGGTGCGACTGTTATGACGCGGAACGCGTGGAGCGATTGCTTCGCCAAGCGCACATTCCAGAAAGGTACGAGAACTGCGCCTTTGAGAATTTTGATATTCGCCGGGACAACCAAAGCCTGAGATGGGCGAAGTTGAACGCGGAGAATTTTGTTAAGGAATACCCGGCCGATTTTGGGCTGCTCTTTGTTGGTCCGACAGGGGTGGGAAAGACCCACTTAGCGGTCGCCGTGCTTAGGGAATTGATCTTGCGAAATGCGGCGGAGTGCCTCTTTTATGATTTCCACGATCTACTGAAGGCCATTCGGGATAGTTACAATCCGGTTTCCCAGAATTCGGAGCTTTCCATTCTCCAGCCCGTGCTGGAGGTGGAAGTGTTGTTGTTGGATGAACTCGCCTCCTGGAACCCCAGTGACTGGGTGAAAGAGACCTTGCAGCATATTATCAACTCCCGGTATAACCACAAGAAGGTCACTCTTATAACCACAACGCTTCCCTTGGGCGAATCCTCTGGCCAACGTGAAGTCCGCTCCCCTTCCGGCGAAGTCGTCCCCAACCTGGAGTTCACTCTGAACCAGCTCGGAGTCACTCTCCGCTCACGCCTCTACGAAATGTGCAAGCTGATTGAAATGAACTCTGACGACTACCGCAAAGCCATCAAACAGGCAGCCTATAAGTTTCACGCCGATTAGATCCCCGGGCAGCAGCATCCTTTGCGGATTACGGTTTATTCCCGCGAAAGCAGGGATGCAGCCCGGCGGCGGCACGGGCGTCCCGCCGACGCGCGCGGCGGAGACGGCCGTGCCCAGTATTGTCGGACTCGATGTCCCCTCCCTAAAAGGCCCTTGCTTCGCATTGACTTCGCTTTCCACGCAACGGTAGAATAGGGTTTCCTTTGTAGGCCTGCGTCGGGTACCTGGAGAGGAGGCCGGCGGATGTCCGCTGACGAAAAGGGTAGTAGTTTGCAAGAGGCAGGGAACGATAGTCTGCAAGATGCAGGGACTGAGCGCAGTGCCCGAAGCGACTTGATGGATTCCCAATCGAAGACCCCAGAACTCAGCGATGTGGCGAGCCTGATGGAGGGGATGGAGGCTTTATCGACTCCCTCAATCGTCGCAGGTGAAATCGTTCAGGGTCACGTACTCAAAATAACTGATTCCGAAGTGGTGGTGGACGTTGGCTTAAAGTGTGAGGCGCAAGTTCCGCGCAACGAGTTCCTGGCGCTGGACGGCCATCTGCGAATCAGTCCGGGCGATACGGTTGACCTTTGGGTGGACAATTACGACGAGGCCTCCGGCACGGTCAGCGTTTCCTATCAGAGAGCTTTACGCCGCAAGACGTGGGAGGCGGTCGAACGGGCCTTCCAGGATCAAAGCAATATCACTTGCCGCGTTGTGGATCGGATCAAGGGCGGCCTGATGGTGGATATTGGGGTTCCGGCCTTTCTTCCAGCTTCCCATGCTGACGTGCGCATGCACGCCAACCTGGATGAGCTCAAGGGCCAGGAGTTCCCCTGCAAGGTCATCAAAGTCAACCGCAAAAAGAACAACGTGGTGGTCAGCCGCAAAGCTTCGATTGAAGAAGAGCTGAACCGACGCAAGCTTGAATTGGCGGAGCGCCTGGTGGAAGGGGCCGAAGTGGTGGGCAAGGTCAAGAATCTCACCGACTACGGCGTCTTTGTAGACCTGGGCGGAATCGACGGGCTTCTCCACATCACCGACCTTTCCTGGGGAAGAATTGGACACCCCTTGGAGGTTGTCCAGGTGGGTCAGGAGATCAAGGTAAAGGTGCTCAAGCACGATCCTGAGAGGGGGCGGATCTCTCTGGGTTTGAAACAACTCACTCCCGACCCGTGGGAGACGGTGGCGGCTACCTATCATGCCGGAGACCGAGTAACGGGCCGGGTGGTGAGTCTTGCCGATTACGGGGCCTTTGTCGAGCTCGAGCCGGGAGTAGAGGGACTCATCCATATCTCGGAGATGAGTTGGAGCAAGCGACTGCGCCATCCGTCCAAGATCCTCAAGCTTGAGGAGCGAGTGGAAGTGGGGGTGTTGGACGTGGATCCCGTCAAGCGACGCATTTCGCTCAGCCTAAGGAGCACTCTTCCCGATCCCTGGACGCTGGTGGGAGACCGATTCGCGGTGGGGTCGTTAGTGCATGGCCGGGTTCGCAATCTGACGGAATTCGGCGCTTTCGTGGAAATCGAAGACGGAGTCGACGGCTTGATTCACATCTCCAATATGTCCTGGAATAAGAATGTGAAGCACCCGTCGGAGATCTTAAAGAAGGGGCAGACGGTCGATGCCGTGGTTTTGGCTGTGGACCCGGAAAATCGCCGCCTTGCGCTGGGTTTGAAACAACTCGAGGAAGATCCCCGGGAAGCATTTTTCTCCAAGGTCCGTGTGGGGGATATGCTGCGAGGCAAAGTGACGCGGGTAGCGCCCTTCGGGGCCTTTGTCGAGCTGGAGGAAGGGATTGAGGGTCTCTGTCACGTTTCCGAGTTCGAAAATGGGCATGGCCGAGGTGGGGGCGCGAAGGTCGAAGTGGGGAGTGAGCTCGAGTTCCGTGTGATTCGCCTGAACGCCCGCGAGCGAAAAATTGCGTTAAGCTTGAAGGAGTTGGCGGCGTCGGCTGCTCCGGCGGAAATCGAGAAACCCAAGGAGCCGGTGAGAAAATCCACGATGGCGGAAGCGCTCTCTTCGGCAGGTATTAACGCCTTGGAGTACTCGTCTTCAACCTCAGCCGTGGAGTCGTGAAATACCGCAAGTCCCGGACACTTCACACCAGGAGTTGAACATGACCAAAGCAGAACTGATCGAGGATGTTGCGCGGGCCGTGGAGATGAGCCGCAAAGACTCCGAGATCATCGTCGAAACGATCTTTGAGAGCATTGTGAAGTCGCTTCGCGTGGGCGATAAGGTCGAAATACGAGGCTTCGGCAGCTTCCGCACGCGGCAGCGCAAGCCCCGGATCGGGCGCAACCCGAAAACCGGGGTGCGGGTGGACGTGCCCGCAAAGAAGATTCCATACTTTAATCCCAGCAAGGAGTTGAAGGACCTCGTCAACCGTACCGCGGTGGCCACGGCGCCTTCCTCGCCCCCGGCTACCCCCACCCCCGAGCCTTCGGGTCCGGCCTCTTCTTAGGGGGCATGCTCGCCTCTCAGGACGGCATCCGGATTATGGACTACCTTTGGAGTCCTTGGCGATTTCGCTACGTCAGCCAAGCCAACGCGACGAGCGGTTGCCCCTTCTGTGAAAAGGTTGCGGCCCCGCCAGGTCGCGACCGCGAGAACCTGGTGCTGTACCGTGCCCGCTCTAATTTCATCCTTCTCAACCTCTTTCCGTACACGACCGGCCACTCCATGGTCATCCCCTATGCCCACGTGGCCAGCCTCGAGGAAGTCCAACCCGCCACGCTCGTCGAGATGATGGAGCTGGCTCGGCGGCTCCAAGCGGCATTAAAAGATTGCTATCATCCCGAAGGGTATAATCTGGGTATAAACCTGGGAAAATGCGCGGGGGCCGGCGTGGCGGACCATCTGCACTTGCACCTGCTGCCCCGCTGGACGGGAGATTCCAATTTCATGACGCCCATCGGCGAGACTCGCGTCCTGCCTGAAGATCTGCTGACTACTTACGACAAGCTGGCTCCTTACTTTGCTCCGGACCGTTGATTCATCGCCATGTGAAAAATGTGAAGTCCGGAACCCAGCCCTTCCCTTGGGACTGAGCGCGCGCCACATTTTTCGCCGGACACCGGGGGCGCCCATCTCAGAGAAACTGCCCACTCCCTCTCCCTTCGCTGTTGTACAATCCTAATCAAGCCAAACAACTGGGGAGGGGGGGAACATGAGCGATAACGCCAGCAGGCGTGAGTTTCTAGCGGGGGGGACGGCGTCCGCGCTCCAACAGCCCTATTCTATCTCTTCGTCGTTGCCTCGATGAAGTTGCTAAAATCCTGCTTCATCTTGGCGTGGGACTTCGAGTCCAGGTACACCATGTGTCCCGATTCGTACTGGGCGTGCGAGATGTTTTTTCGGAACTCCGGCGGCAGGTCAAGGTGGTCGAAGGTGTACCATGCGGCGAGGTAGGGCGTGGCGAGATCGTAGAAACCTTCCATATTCAGGATCTTCAGATAGCGGTCCTTCACGACGGCTTCCCGCAGTGGGGTGGAAGTCTCCAGCATACCGGGGCCGCCGTGTGGACCAGCCGGAGCATTGAAACTCCACTGGAACAGTCCCGACTGCTCCCCCGAGACGTAGTAGGGCATATCCACCTTGTAGTTCAGCTCACGGCGCACATAGTCGTTAAAGACGCTAGTGAACGGCGGCCCGGTCTCCGCGCTGGAGGGATCAAAGAAGCGTGTATTCATGAAGCCGTCAGGATCCGGCCCTTTGAAGCGGCCGTCCAAGCGGCCAACGCGCAGCCTCTGATCGGCAAGCAGGAAGTGAGTGAAGGTTACAACGTCCAGGCGCAGGTTTGACCACTCGATCACTTCCTTCGAGATGCCGGTGTAGCGATTCAGTTTGTCGATGATGTTCTGCCGCTGCTCCGGGGTGAGCGTGTCGCCGGAAGCCAGGGCTTGCGTATATTCGCCCAAGGCGAATTGCATCGATTCCTGCCGCGCGCGATTGGGATCTTGCATCAGATCGGGGGGCAGCTTTTTGTGATACCAGGCGATGGAGGTGAACGACGGAAGAAGCATGGGGTAAGGCACGTCGTTGGTGAAGGAAGAGTCCAGGGTCTCAAAGTTCAGCACGGTGGAGAGCAGCACAATTCCGTTGAAATTGATGCCTTGGCTGTTGAGGTGTCCGGCAAGTCCCGCCGAACGCGTAGTCCCGTAGCTCTCGCCGAAAAGGTAGAGCGGCGACAACCAGCGCTCGTAGCGTGAGATGTAAAGGCGCATGAACTCGCCAAAGGCTTCGATATCACCGCTCATATTCCAGAACTTGCGCGCCGCATTCTGATCCGCCGGCCGGCTGTAGCCGGTGCCGATGGCGTCAACCAGCACCAAGTCAGTCTTGTCCAGGGGCGTATTCGGATTGTCCTCGAGGCGGTAGGGTGACTGCGGCAGCCATCCTTCGGGCTGGAGCACAACTTTGCGCGGGCCAAGTGCGCCCATGTGTAGCCAGATGGAGGCCGAACCGGGACCGCCATTGTAAGCAAAGGTCACGGGACGTGTCGCAGGATCGGCGCCGTCCAGCGTGTAGGCTTCGAAGAACATCTCTGCCTCGATCTTTCCCTCCGCGTCCTTGATGGGCAGGCGGCCGACGGTGGCGGTGTATTTCAAAACCTTTCCGTCGAGCCGAATTTCATGGTGCGTCACCACGGGAGGGACTTCGGTCATATCGAAATGCATGGGCCGAATCTCTTCTCTGGGAGCGCCGCCAGGCTGTGCCGGCTCAGGCTGCGAGGGCGGAGTGGAAGGTTGGGTGGCGCGTTCCTCACGTTGAGGATGCTCGGCTGGAGTCTGCGGCGGCGTAGCAGGCGTTTGCTCGGAGGATTGCCGCGGCGGATTCTTTGTGCGCTCCGAGGGAGCACTGGGCTGCTGGGCCAAAATCATCACTGGAAGAAACACCATCGGCAAGGCTAAAAGTATCCGTCTCATTTCTCTCCTTTTATCGTTGATTCTGTGCTTCGCCTCACAGGGCGAATGGCAATTTACACCTTGCCGTGGGAGGCCCTTTTCCCTCTTGGTATCGACCTGTGCGGCAACGCACCGGCTTGTCTTATCTCACCCGTGCGGAGGCTGAATTCAAGCCCTTCGGCGCCTCCTATGGTGTTTGCAAACTCCTTGCGCGCCCGCGCCACCAGGCTATCAATGAACGCATCATCGCTATCCGGGTCGTGGTGGAATAACACCAGCCGCTTCACACCATGTTGCCGGGCGATGCGTACGCCCTCCTGCCACGAGCTGTGCCCCCACCCTTTCTTCTCGTCCTCCGATTGTCGAGGCGTGTATTGGGAGTCATACAACAGCAGGTCAGCATCTTGGGCCAGGGCACGGACCGCGCGATCGTGGACGGGGGAGCCGGGCTCGGTGTCCGTCGCCAGGACAAACACGCCGCCGTCTGCTTCGATCCTGTAGCCGGCGCATCCCTGCGGATGATTGAGCCGCGCCGCGGTGATCGATGCCCCGTTGATGTCGAGGGGCGTCTTCTTCAAGCGGAAAAAGTGGCGCTTCGCCGCCATGGCGCTCATGCCTATGGGAAAATAGGGACTCCCCATCATGCCTTCGATGGTTTGGCGCAACTGGGCGGCTGGGCACAGAGGAGAGTAAAAAAAGAAGGTGTTATCCCTATTGTAAAGAGGAAGAAAAAACGGAATCCCCTGAAGATGGTCCCAGTGGAAATGCGTGAGAAAGATATGGGCCTGGATGGGCCGGCCAGCGAATTCGCTGATGAGGCTCTGCCCCAGCGCCCTTAGCCCGCTCCCGCAGTCGAAAATGAAGAGGCTGTTGTTGTCGAGTCGGAGCTCGACGCAGGCGGTGTTGCCGCCGTACCGGCCATTCCCTCTTTCCGGGGCCGGCGTCGAACCGCGCACACCCCAGAGCCTAACCTTCATGGTCCACCACCTTGCCTGGAGCGGGATCCGGCGCCGGCAAAAGCGAGTCGGCGGCCGGCAAGTAAAGAGCCCGTGCCGGTTTTTACCCCAAAGGGAATGGCGACGAGGCAGACCATTTCTCGTATAGCCTAGCAAGCATGCTACCGGGTGTCTACCCCATTCTTGCCTACCTTATTCTCGCCTTCCCCGGCTCAAGGCAAAGCTCCGCGAGAAACCCTGCTCTGGTTTTTTCGTCTGCAATCCGCCCGTGAAGGATGAAAGATTATAGTAGCACGAAGGTTTCAAGCCAGCGAGCGGATTTCTCTGGGGCAGTTCCCCTCTCCGATGGAGTCTGTGTGAGTCTATGTGGAAGCTTCGCCCTCTCCCCCTTGGGGGAGAGGGTGGCCCGCGACGGGGTAATCACCAGCCGTCGCAGGTCGGGTGAGGGGGTCCAACCCGGGCCGGTTACTTCATCATGCGAGGTTTTCGCCTGAAGGCGAAGGCGGTGGCGGGCCGGATCTCTCAATATCCATCTGTCAAGGCAAAGTAGAAATGTCCTAATCCCAGCAAAGTAGAAATGTCCTGTTCTTAGCAAAGTAGAAAGTTCCGCTTCTCGTTCTTTGGCGGCTAACCGGAGGAGCCCGTAGGGCGACGGAGGTT